>Ga0302325_10000264_pt1 | contig 150122 bp, 117 predicted proteins | sample Palsa_T0_2_FD_201948 | JGI IMG/M metagenome (GOLD analysis project Ga0302325, IMG submission 201948) | Peat permafrost microbial communities from Stordalen Mire near Abisko, Sweden - Palsa_T0_2 | ecosystem: Environmental > Terrestrial > Soil > Palsa > Peat permafrost | place: Sweden: Abisko...
GGTAGACGCCAAAACGACATCAATTTTTATGAACCGCCTGAACAGACATGAACTGAAAATCTTCGCCAGCAAAACAGGTGGTCAATTTGCTTCGGCCTGACGTGGTCAGTTTGATCGGCGTGCGCATCCGGGCACCAAAATGCTAAAACCCGCTCTGGTAGCGGGTGTGGTTTTTAGCATCTCATTCGCTTTATCCAATTTCTCCATGAAAAGAACCTTATCCTTGTACTTTCCCAGGGAATTGTCGATGCGGGCTACAGGTAGTTTTATATTCCAAATCGATCCTATTTAGCCTACTTTTTCGGCTGGAAATCAGGATGACCACATTGCCACAATAAAAAAGCAAGTTGATTAGCCGAGTTTATATAAGTTACCCTTCTATTTTCAGTATAATGTCCATTGTCATAGTTTACTTTCAGCAATATCGGCTTGCCCGAGGTAGTTGCATTTTGCATAGCAGCAGCAAATTTGCCAGGCTCCCAGGCAGGTACGCGATAGTCATTCCAGCCGGCTACGCAAATGACGGCGGGGTATGGTGTCCCGTTTACAACATGCTGCATGCCATCCATCTCATACAATGCATCGCACTCAAGACTATCTCTTAAAGTACCAAATTCATAAATACCTCCGGTATTTCCTGTAAATTCTCCCCGCATGGCATTGGCCAATCCTACGTTACAAATAGCTGCCGCAAACAAATCCGGGCGCTCGGTTATCGCGCGGCTTATCAAAATACCTCCCGCACTGGTACCTTCGCCCGCCATTTTTTTCGGCGAAGTAAAGCCCTTTGAAATTAAATATTCAGCACAACTTATAAAATCTTTCCAGGTATTAGGCTTGGTGGCTTTAAAACCTGCTTTGTGCCAAGCCTCTCCCTTTTCGCCACCGCCGCGAACGTGTGCGATAGCAATCACCACGCCGCGTGAGGCCAGCGAATTTTTAAGCCAATCGAAAACTGCACTATATTTACTACCATAAGCGCCATAACCTTCCAGCAAACAAACATTGGAACCATCTTTCCTTATCCCCTTCTTATAGATAATTGACAGAGGGACAATGACTCCGTCATGGCCTGTTACCCCCACCTCTTCCACCTCCAAGTCACTATAACCTGAAGGGAAAATAAAAGGCTTATTGAAACTGCTCCGGGTAAAGATATCCCGATCAGCACTATAGTCATATTCAATAAGAGGTTTGCTCCATGAAGATAAATGAACGATATAGTTATTGGTTTTGGTATTGATGCAACTAACACGAATCGTTCCTGAATAAGGCAGATTTACATCTGAAATTGTTTCGGTATTGAAATCATATTTTGACAAATGATTATTGATGCCATCACTGTACACTATAATGAGATAATCTTTTGAATGGACAAAATCTTCAACTACCCAGTCAGCCCTTTCGGCGGCTATTGTAACGGGGTTACTCCAATCAGGATGTTTTAAGCTGGTTGCCACCACTTTATTGTTTGGAGCATTCTTATGCGAGATCGCGTAAACCTGATCGTTAAAATATATGACGTCCACCAGACTGTCTGAGATTTTATACAATACCTTCCAGGGAATTTTCCGGGAATTGAACTCCTCTCTGAGAGAATAATAGTGTGTGAATTCAACTGCCGAAAAAATATAATTCTTTGCGCCTTCATCTAAAAATGCATATGGATAAATTTCCGGTCCTATATTCAAATCGGGGTAACTGGCACTGCTAAAAAAGTCGACGTCAGCATTTGTATCCTCATTAAGTACATGCAGTTTTGTTTTTGAATTGAAACGCCAGGTCGGGTCTTTAATGTCTTTGGATTTAAATGCCTGATACAGAAAAGAGTTGTTATCAAAATTCCAGCTTGAAAATGCAGCTGGGAAAAGTGAATCTTTTAGAAATTGTTTCCTATCTACATCCATGATCCTTACAACAGTTATTTCCGCATCTTGTTCCGAATAGTCAATCGCTATTTTTTTCCCATCATAGCTGGGAGTGAAATCCTGTACCGAAATTGTTTTGCCCGGTATATATGTCGTTGGATCAAACAATAATTCTTCCTTACCGTTCATACCTTCCCGATAATAGATCTTCCCAACACTTGCGGCGGAGGTGGTTTTGCGATAGAATATTCTGCCACTCTCATAAACCCGATTGCTGAAGTGCGCTGGAAATTGCATATCGTCTTGTTCCCATTCTGCGATCAGCTCATCCCGTCCGTTGAGTTTGTTTAAAACAGAGTCGGTATAGGTTGCCTGCTGCTTGAACCATGTTTCTGCCTGCGGTTCTTTCATATATTCCAGCCAGCGGTAAGGATCCCTATATGTAACGCCGAAATAGGTATCGCTGCTGTCAACTGTTTTTGTCGGAGGATAGGCATACTGCGCCATGGTATCGAAAAAAAGACAGATTGCAGTAAATAAAAGGAGGACTTTTCTCATGACCTTAATTTAAGCAGCTATTTTGATTACCTCTCCAGCCTAGACGAATGTAACTTAAAATTGATTTTGCCCCTGAAATAATCGACGAACCTCTATTTAAATCGATAGAAGGGGAATGCATTCTTCGCAATACAGGAGCCTGGAAATTAATGCATCCGGGTCCCAAACAGATAGCAAATTCTCTTATCGATCAGATTGAGGGGAGCCAACACTGACTCCTAAAAAATGCGGCCGAGCAACCGGTGAAGTCTCCCGCACAAATGGCACATAAAAGATATTCTTTATTGAAAATCAAATAGTTACGATTCCTGTTCCGGGCACCAAAAATCTGAAACCCGCTCTGGTAGCGGGTTTTGCTTTATGGGTTCTATTCCGGTCTCTTTCCATTTTCCATGCAGGGCGAGAGCTATTGTTGTTGTTTTGTTTCTTTTTCCAATTGGCCATCCAATGAATAATACTGAACCGATACTAAATACCCCCTTTCGTCGTAATTTTTCCACTCCCCGACTTGCCTGACATCGTTCCATTGTCCTGTCGATCTGATCCTTCCATCTTCAAAGTAGTAAATTGCCGGCCCAGTAACTTTATCCACCAATAATCATGGCGTTTGGGGTATCCGGTATATGTCGAATCAAAGTGAGACATAATTTCCTGCACCAATTTTGGGTCATATTTGATTATCTCAATTTCAGAACGCTCTTTTCCGCGGCATCCCGTTAACAGGCAATTAAATAACACCGCTAATAGACATACCAGACCATTCTTTCCGAAATCCATATTTGATGTTTTTCTCAGGACTAATTACGCTGTATGCATAAATATATCCGCGGGCAGCTGAAAATAATCTTTCAGTTTCTGGGCCATTTTCAAGGTCAATTCCCTGCGACCTGAGAGGATAGATGAGACATGACCCTTTGACCCGATCAACGGTTCCAGATCCTTCGCCTTCAGACCTCTTTCTTCCATCTTTAGCTTTATAGCGTCAATCGGATCAACCTCGGGCAATACGATATGCTTATCTTCATAATCCTTAATCAGCACAAGCAATAATTCCAGCTCGTCAGATTCCGAAGTCCCGGGTTCTGCCTGAAAAATGGCCATAGACCGCTTCAGCGCCCTATTATATTCAGCCTTGGTTTTAATTACCCTCCAGTTCATATTACTTGTTTTTAAAATTCAAAATATTAGTATCAAAACTAACCTCTGAAACATCTATCTTATCATATTCCTTGTGCGTCCCGAACCAGATAACATAAGCCGCCAATTGACGAAAATTGACTGAAGCTACTAGCCTGAAATCGTTACCTTTTATATTGAATATAACACGATTATTTGCTACGATACTCGCATTGCCATAAACGGATTTCAATTCGTTGAAATTTCGAAAATCCGTCTTTGAAAACTCGTGGTACCAGGTCAGTAATGCCGTTTTAGCTTTCGGGTATTTATCAATATAATAAAGAATGGTCCCTTTGGCTATGATGTTCATCGTATTGCGAATGTACGGTAAAGTTTTCAATTTGCAAACTTACCCTCGATGTTATCCATTGTTTTAGGCGGCGCACAAATGGCACACAAATAATATTATTTATTAAAAATCAACAAGTTACGATTCCTGTTCCGGGCACTTGAAATTCAAACAGTTACAGAGGGTCGCAAATACTGCGGCCCTTTTTATTTCCAAATTTTGCCGGCAAAACGGACACGGGTATGCCATAAGCCATAGAGCATACTATATTATATTTTAAACTCCTGAATTCTCTTTCCATTTTCAATTCGTTCTTTAAAGTGTCCGTTTGTATTTTCAGTAATGATCTTGTTCCAAAAATTCTGGGCAGGTTTATTGCTTTCTTTTTGAAAGATCTCCCATTGCCCTTTATGTAAATTAAATACCTGTGCGGCTATTGATCTACCAATTCCAATTTTTCTATATCGTCTCATTATAAAGAACTCAGCCATTGAAAAATAACTTCTATCGCTTAATGTGATATATCTGACTAAAACCAAACCCAGATATTTTTCGTCTTCCTTTATGAAATATGGGAACCTTTCGTTTTCTTCTTCCCAGTATTCCCTTAAACTCGAATAGGGTTCAAATAATTCAAATTTAACGACCTCGGCTAATTCCTTGGCACACAAAAAATATCATCTATTGAAAATCAAATCGATCCTATTTAGCCTATTTTTTTGGCTGAAAATCAGGATGCCCGCATTGCCATAATACAAAAGCATACTGATTGGCAAAATTTGCAATGGTTAAACTTCTGTCTTCCGTAAAATGCCCGCTACCATAATTTACTTTCATTAAAACCGGGTTGCCGGATGTGGATGCATTTTGCAAAGCAGCGGCAAATTTACCTGGCTCCCAGGCAGGAACCCTTGCGTCATTCCACCCGCCTACGCAAATAACAGCAGGGTATTTTGTGCCTTTTACCACATGTTGCAAACCATCCATTTCGTACAAAGCGTTGCATTCAACACTATCTTTTACCGTGCCAAACTCAGGAATATTTCCCGGCCCGTTTGCGGTAAATTCGGAACGCATGCTATTGGCTGCACCTACATCACAAATCGCTGCAGCAAATAGGTCTGGGCGCTCTGTTATTGCCCTGCTTATTAATATGCCCCCCGCACTGATGCCTATGCCTGCAAGTTTTTGCGGCGAGGTATAGCCTTTCGTAATTAAATATTCAGCGCAACTGATAAAATCTTTCCAGGTATTCGGCTTGGTGGTTTTAAAGCCTGCTTTGTGCCAGGTCTCCCCTTTTCGCCGCCGCCGCGTACATGCGCAATAGCGATCACCACGCCACGCGCCGCCAGTGAATTTTTAAAATAATCAAAATGGGGATTTAGGCTACTGCCATATGCGCCATAGCCCTCCAGCATGCAAACATTTGAACCATCTTTCCTGATTCCCTTCTTATAGATAATCGTAAAAGGGATCATGACGCCGTCATGCCCTTTTACCTGTACATCTTCCACCTGCAGATCACTATATGCTACAGGATAAATAAACGGCTTATTAAAACTACTTGGTACAAAAACATCTGTCTCAGCATCATAATTATATTCAGTATAAGGTTTGATCCATGAAGTTATATGAAGGCGATAATTATTTGTCCTGGTATTTATGCAATCAATTCCGATGCTGCCGGAACAAGGCAGTTTTACGTCGGAAGTAATTTTGGTTTTGAAATTATATTTTGACAAATGATAGTTAATACCATCGCTGTACACTATCAGCAGGTAACCTTTGGTATGGATAAAATTTTTGACTGTCCAGTCTGGCTTTTCCGAAGCAATTGTAACGGCATTGGCCCAATCGGGATGTGCCAGGCTGGTGGCCAAAACTTTATAGTTTGGAGCATTGTTATGAGAGATAGCGTAAACATCGTTGTTGACATATTCCAGGTGTACCAACTTATCAGAGGCTTTGCATAATACCTTCCATGAAATGTTTTTGGAGTTGAGCTGCGTTGCCGGAGCATAATATCGCGTTAATTCTTTTTGAACACTTCCCAGCCCTGCAAAAATATAATCCTTTGAGTCTTCATCTAAAAATACAAAGGGGTGCATTTTCGGGTCTAAATTCAACGCCGGATAACTGGTATTGCTGAAAATATCAGCATCTTCGCTCAGTTCATTACCCAAAATATGCAATTTGGCCTTAGCATTAAGCCTTGATGTCGGGTCTTTACTGTCGCCTGACCTCATTGAGGAATAAGAGAAGGCGTTGTTATCGAATGTCCAACTCCCAATGCCGATTGATGGATTGATCGAATCCATTAAAAATTGTTTGGTATCTACCATCATTACTTTAAGTGTACCTATCTCCGCACCTTTCTCACTATAAACAAATCCTATTTTTTTACCGTCATGGCTGGGGGTAAAACTTTGTAAAGAAAGTATTTTACCGGGTATGTAGGTAGTGGGATCAAACAATAATTCTTCTTTGCCATTCATACCATCACGATAGTAAAGCCTGGCAAAACTTTCACCGGTCATTGTTTTCCGGTAAAATAATCTGCCGTTCTCATAAGTTAAATCGATATAGAAAATAGGAAATTGCTTATCAACTTGTTTCCATTCACCTATCAGTTCATCCCGTCCCTTAAGTTTGTTTAAAACAGAGTCGGTATAGGTTGCCTGTTGCTTAAACCATGTGTCCGCTTGCGGTTGTTCCATATATTCCAGCCAGCGGTAGGGGTCTTTATAGGTAACGCCAAAATAAGTATCGCTGCTGTCAACTGTTTTTGTCGGTGGATAGGCATACTGCGCGATGGCGTCGAAAAAAAGACAGATTGCAGCAACTAAAAGGAGGATTTTTCTCATGACCTTAATTTAAGCGAGCTATTTTGATTACTTCTCTGGAATAGACGAATGTAATTTAAAATTGATTTTATCCCTGAAATAATCGGCGAACCTCTATTTAAATCGACAGACGGGGAATGAATTCTTCGCAACACAGGAGCCTGGAAATTAATGCATCCGTGTCCCAAACAGATAGCAAGTAATATTCCCCTATTCGAAATTTTATTCTACCTTAAGGTATTGCTATTCGATAATCCCCCACTCTTACTCAATGGCTGATATGACCAGAACTTTTCTCTTATGCGTTGCCTTTCTATTCCATTTATCTGGCAAGGCACAATACTACCTGGAACATATAAATATCATCGATGTAGAGAAAGGAGATGTCTCAAAAGATAGATGGGTCTGTATTGAAGGTAAGCAGATTAGGTTTATCTCACCCGGGCCTGTTGAGAATCCAAATGGCCCCGTTTATGATTGCTCGGGCAAATATCTGATCCCCGGCCTATGGGATATGCATATCCATGATGGTGATGATAGCTTCACCCGATATGAATATGTTCCGTTATTTATAGCCAATGGAGTAACGGGAATAAGAGATATGTACGGCAGCCCCGAGATGTTGAAGTTGAAAAGAGACATCGAAGGGGGTAGTTTCATAGGTCCGCGCATGGTTATGGGAAGCCCAATTATCGATGGCGCTAATCCTTTTATTAGAGGCTCGCTGTCCGCCTCCACGCAGGATCAAGGCCGCCATTTGGTGGATAGCCTGTCCGATGCGGGGTACGATTTCATAAAAATATACTCCCTGATCAGGGAGCAAGTCTATTTGGCCATAGCAGATGAATGCAAAAAGAAAGGTATCCCTCTTGAAGGTCATTTACCTACAGAAATCGGATTCGAAGAAGCACTGGATGCCGGCCAAAGAAGTTTCGAACACAATTTCAATGTAAACCGGTATCTCACCGGAAAAGAAGCGGAAATCCTAAAATGGTCTCATCATTATTTGGATACAGTTCATTCCATCCGTAACGGAGAATTTATGGTTCACACAGAACCATTGGGAATATCCGAAAAAGATTTCCAATTATCGCCCGGAGTTTTGAAGAAAATGATTGAAAATAGAGTAGCAGTAGTGCCCACGTTGACACTCGCCCAGGGTCGGAGCATAAATCCGGATACAATGGCCAAGCTAACAAAAGGGCTGGAATATTTGACTCCCGGATTCGTAAATTACTGGATGCATCAGCACCCTAGTTTGCCTGAAGAATTGGTTCAATCATTTGGCGCAGCGGCTAAATTTCTTATGAACAAAGGGGTATTGATCCTGGCTGGAACAGATGTCAATAATCCGTTCTGCGTCCCTGGATTTGGATTGCAACAGGAATTGATCAATTTACGTGATGCAGGCCTTACTAATCTCCAGGCTCTGCAGACCGCCACGATCAATCCTGCCAAATTCTTATACAAGGAAAAAGAAATGGGTACGGTTACTACCGGAAAACTTGCCGACCTCTTGATCCTGGAAGACAACCCTTTGTTGGATATCAGCAATACACAGAAAATATTTGCCGTCATTCTAAACGGCAGGTTTATCTCAAAAGCCGACATCAAACAAATGCTGGATGCCCAGAGGAAATGACCGGATGTATCTTCCTCGGGCCCACCGGGTGCTTGTAGTACTCCATCTAATGTAATCATTGATAAAACAATTATCTTTCTCATATTATTTTAATTATAGTTTAATTGAACCGATTATGTTTACTTTAAAAAGCCATCCAGATAACCTAATATTGTTTTCGTCTGCATCATTAGGCTGACATGCCCCTGCGAAGGAACAATGGCCAAATGCGATTTTGGCATCGGCCCCAAATCAGCAAATACAGCACCTCCCAGTAGTTGATATGTTTTTATTAATTCAATTTTATCCAGGCCATCATTGTCGCCCGAGATCAGTAAGACAGGCAAAGTAATTTTCGCAATATTGGAGTCACCCATGTTGAATGGCGTCCCAGCAAAAGCAAACATCTGTTCTAAGAACTTTGTCCATTTTGTTTTGTCAGGTGCTACCGCCTCGTATGCCGCTTTCATAGGAGAATTCGTAAAAAATTCAGGCTTAAAAGCTTTAAACGCATTAGTTACTTGTGGCAGCCAACCACTGCTTTTATAAGTAGACGAAATGATCACTAATCTTGTTACCCGTTTAGGGCTTTGTATTGCCAACTGGTAAGCCACGGAGCCACCCATGCTATATCCTGCAATATCCGCACTGTCAACTTCTAAGTAATTCATTACTCCTTCCACATCGCTTGCCAGGGTAGGAAAGTCTAATTTTCTGTCTGAATACGGCGTGTGCCCATGTCCCTGCAATTCAATGGCAATTACTTTTCTTGTTTTTGACAATTCAGGTATTAATTGCCCCCAGTTCATCTGAATGGTATAAAAAGCACCGTGTAGTAAAACAATAGGCTTACCCTCACCATATACTTCGTAATAAACTTTAATGCCATTGACGGGTACGTAGCCACTGTCGGCAGGTTTAGTCTGTTGCCCGTTGGACTGAAATACTGCAACAAAAAGTATAGCAATTATTAATACCGGTTTTGGGATATTAGATCCTTTAAATACTCTTTTCATAAAACGTTACTTAAATTATTTTTAATTTTATTGACAATACAAAGATCGAAGGCATTTCAGGATTTTACGCTGTGTAAAAGCGACAACATTCAGGGCGGATCGCGACAAACACCACGCCCCTCAATTCGTCGCCACCACGAAAAGGCCAAAATCGAATAGCTCATGGGTGGGTCAAATTAAGCCGCGGTCCGGAAAGGTTTTCAATCCATCGACACGTACTGTCAGGCCGCCCTGAAATCGGCGACCAGCCTCAGATCCGCGAGGAAATGGTTCGAGAAATGTCCAGTCCGGAGCACAAGACAACTCCTGTACAAGTTTGAATTAGACTGAGATACAGGGGTTTGTCATTCTTGGCAGTCACTTTCTTCGCCCTTTTCCTCGCATTCCAAAAATCGTCCCTTACTCCGCCTGCAAGGATCGGGAAGGGTTTATCCGGGCTGCACGGAGACCGTGGTAGCTGACTGTTACAAGGGCGATCAGGAAGGCAGCAGCGCCGGCAACGGCAAAGATCCACCAGGAAAGGCTGATATGGTAGTCCATGGTGGCCAGCAGCTTTTGCATAACCAGGATACCCAGCGGTACCGCAATGACAAAACCGAACAGAACGGGTTGGAGGAATTCGCGGCCAAGCGACAGCCAGAGGCTGCCATCCGTGGCGCCAAGCACTTTACGGATGCTGATCTCCTTCTTCCTTCTTTCCACGATGAAACCGGCAAAGCCGAAGAGACCCATACAAGAGACAAAGATGGCGACACCGCCGAAGATATTGACCAGTTGCTGAACCCCGAAGATATTGACGAATTCCTGCTGATAGGATTCATTGGTGAAATGGAAGGTAAAGGGATAGTGCGGGTTGAGCTTCTTCGCGATTTTTTCGATGCGGGCGAGACGATCCTGCCACTGCCCGTCATTGGTGATCCGCAGCAGGAAATGGCTAAGGTTGTTTTGGGACAGGTAGACGATCAGGGGTTGTGTCGCGCCGGAAGGATCGTTGACCACATAATCTTTTATGACACCGATGACGGTATGGTTGCCCACTTTGGTCCCGATCACGGGTTCTTTGAGGCCCATGTGCCGGACCGCCGTTTGATTTAACAGGCAGGCATTGCTGTCGGTCCCGAAGGCCGGGCTGAAGTCGCGCCCTTCAAGAAGGGTGATGCCCGTCGTCCGCGTCCAATCGTATTGGACGATGCTGCGCCGGAAGACAAAATCCCGGCCGGGTGGCTTGCCGGGCCAGTCCAGATTAGTGATGCTCAAATCGACGCGGATGATGTTATCGCTGCTCGCCGTTACCTCCAGCACGCCCGGGATGGCGGTCACCTGCTGTTTGAAGAGATTAAAATGCCCGGGCAGATTGCCGTCAGCGGGGATGTCGAGTAAATTGGACGGCTCGAAGCCGATGGGACGGCTGGCCACATAATCGATCTGACGGATACAGACGATGACGCCGATGACCAAAAAGATCGCGATCACAAACTGGAAGGTGACCAGGCCGCGGCGCATACGGATACCGCTCCAGCCCAGTGAGACCATTCGCTTCAGCACTTTTACGGGTTGGAAGCGGCTTAGATAGAGAGCCGGATAGCTGCCCGACACCAGTCCGGTGGCCATTGCGAGTATCAACAGCATGATCCATAGCCGGGCATCGCCGAATTCGTGCGTGAGTTGCTGACCGGTGAAGGCCCTTAATTCCGGCAGGATGATATAAACCGGCGGAATGCTCAGAGCCAGGGCGATTAGCGCCAGCAGGAGCGCTTCGCCAAGGAACTGTCCGATGATGACCCTCCGGGAAGCGCCCAGGACTTTGCGCAGGCCCACCTCACGGGCGCGTCGTTCGGCCATGGCGGTACTCAGGTTCATGAAATTGATACAGGCGACTAACAGGACCAATGCCGCCAGCACGGCCATGATCAGAACCATGTAAATCTCACCGCCGTTTGGTTTGCCGTTTTTAAAATCGCCATAGAGTGCAAACCTGTCGAGGGGATAGGCAAAAAGGGCCAAGGCAAAGGTATGGATGCTCTCGCTGTCAAGATGTTCGGCAAGGAGCCGGTTCAGTTGACTGTTGACGGCTTCGGGTGAAGCGCCGGGGCGTAATTGGATCCAGGTCCATGTTGAAATGGACTTCCAGTTCGAGGGATCATTGGCTTGCTCATAGGGGGCAAATGGCAGAACAATATCGAACCGTACCGTGCTGTTGGCAGGTACATCCCGGATCACGGCGCCTACGGTCAGGAGATCGGCGCTGTCGACAACAATGGTTTTGCCCAGGGCCTGTTCCTTACCGAAGAGTCGATGGGCGGCGCTTTCCGTCAGCACTATTGAATTGTTCTTTGTCAGGGTCGCTATGGGATCGCCTTCCAGTGCCGGAAAGGTCATCATCCTAAAATAATCGGGTTCTGCGTATAGACTTGCCTGGTAAAGGACCTTGCTGCCGTACCGCGTCACACATTGCGTACCCCGGGTCCGCGCTACCATTTGCACGGCCGGCATCTCCTTCCTTATGGCGGGGCCCAACGGCATCGGAGTGAACCGGTCCGTCACGATGTTTTCCGCATGTTTGTAGTTGAGCATCACCAGCCGGATAGCTGAGTGATTCTTATTGGACTTATTGGCGTCGATCCGGTCCATGACAAAGAGCAGGATAATGATGCCTACAGATAGCCCGATGGTTAGGCCGCCGATATTGATGGCGGAAGCGACCTTGTTACGGAGGAGGCTGCGCCAAGCCATGGTGAAGTAGCTTTTTAGCATAGAGGAGGCATAGAAGGTATATGCATAGGTATCCAATATAATGCCAGTTTTAAAATGGATTGTAAATCAAGTGTCTGCGTTTCTTCCTTGAGATCTGACTGCCCGTTTTCGATCCAACTCGTGTTTGATTTTGATTAGGAACTCCGACTTAAAATTGATGTGCGAGAGCCAAGGTTATTTACCGAAGATATGTCGTGACCGGTCAACCATTCCAATGCTCAGGGCCACATGGGGCCACTCATCGAGCCATTATGCAGCCTGCAAAGACACTCAGAACAGATTAACGTGTAACCGGACAAATTCCCCGTTAAAAAAAAATTTTGCGAAGCCGATCGGCTGCGTATATTTGCAACTGATTGGCTTCATATTTACCATCTATGAGACGCGACATTTTTCAAGCCATTGCGGACCCCACCCGACGCGCGATCCTCGTCCTGATCGCCGTGCAGGCAATGACCCCCAATGCCATTGCGGAGCACTTCGACATCACCCGTCAGTCCATATCAAAACATTTGCGCATCCTGTCCGAATGCGACCTTTTGAACCAAAAGCAAGATGGCAGAGAAATCTTTTATGAACTTAAAATCGATAAAATGAAAGAAATCGATATCTGGCTCGGCCAGTTCCGCAAGATCATGGAAGAAAGATTCCAACAACTCGATCAACTATTGTACACCATAAAAAATAAGAAAAAATGAACCTACTTTTTGATTTCACCGTGGACAAAGCCACCAATACCATTCACATTACCCGTGAATTTGCCGCCGACCTCGATCTCGTCTGGGATGCCTTTACAAAAGCGGAAATGCTGGACCAGTGGACGGCCCCCAAACCATGGCGGGTCCGTACAAAGGAGATGGACTTCCGGGAAGGCGGGCGTTGGTTATATGCCATGATCACCCCCGAAAGAACCCACTGGTCTTTGGCCGAATTCACCGAAATCAAACCCAAGACCAGTTTCTCTTCCCGAAATACATTTAGCGATGAAAACGGAAACCATATCACTGATGCCTTTTCATTGACGAAGAATTCCTTCAAGGCAGGGACAGAAACAACCACGGTTCACATTGAAAAAAAATTCGATAAACTTTCTACCCTTGAAATGATGGTCGCGGGCGGCTATAAGGAAGGCATGGCCGCGGGATTGAGCAATCTGGACGAATATTTCAGCACCCTGGTCGCCAGCAAATGACTGAAATTCTCATTGCCCGCTATTTAAGAACAAATCTATAGGTTGCCAATCTTCACCGGTCTTGCAAGCCCGCTTTACCTGAAGTTGGTCGATGTAAAGGCTTTCGCGAAAGGAGGTATGGCAAAAACTTACCATCCGGCGTAAGGTATATAAGGTTAAATTTAGATAAATAAACCCCCATGCCTCGTCTTTCTATGCCAGAGCAATGGAATAACTTTTTTGTGATGGTGGGTGGCGGCGCGGCGGCACTTGCAGGTCTGATTTTCGTCGCGATGTCGATCAATCACGAGATCATTTTCCGAAACACAACACATAAAAACCGGGCAATTAACATGCTGACGGGCTTCACTGCTATTTTCATGGCAAGTAGTCTTGCGCTTATTGGGAAACAATATCTTGAAGTGCTCGGCTTTGAGTGGCTTGTTCTCTGGCTCATCGCAACGGCCATCTTCGTTAGGGGCTATGTTATAGCTATCAGATCGGGTATGAGTTCGATTGGATTGAACATGCCGCGTCTTGCAGGTGGCACATTATGTTACGTCGCTGAAGTTATCAGCGCAATTTTCCTTATTCTCGGATATAGCTCAGGGCTTTACATCGCAGCCGTCGCAATCATTGTTTTATTCGCGTTCCTCATTTCGGGAGCATGGCTCCTTATGATCGGCATCTACGAAGACCGAGCTAAGCGATGAAAGTCGCAACCGTTTCACCGGGTTCGCGGGTACTGTGCGCGGGAGCCGTTATCGTGGATAATGTATAACGTGGTGACTTGCCCCCGTGCATCTTTCTCGAGTTCAATTTTCGTCCGGTCGTCATCCACCGGCTTAAAGCTGTTTTCCGACAAGGCTACCAGCTTTATCTCCTGACCCATCATGGAATTGGTATAGTACAATGAGCCGTCCCTATAAATAAGGGCTCTCTTGCCAAAATTTCCCGCCAGGGTTTTCAGGAACGAAGTGTCTACTTGCACTGGATGCAAACGGGCAACCAACATCCCACGCGCCCAGACGAACGATCTGACGGTATTGGAGTCAGTCGCATGGTCGATCCGATCGTTGTAATAGGCAATCATCGCGACATCCACTGCGCTGTCGGCACCGACCCGTAGGTCTGGCCTGATTCCGACCGCCTCCCAATTGCTGTGTGTAATGGGATTGATGGCCCGGCCCCAGGGGATATTCCCGATAAAGCCGTTGCTGATCGTTTCGGGGCCTACGGGGTTGGCGCCTCCTCCCGTGGTCTCACCGACGACCGTTGCCCGGTGTTGAGTTTGCAGATCGTAGGTAAATTCCTCCGCGCCGGAGAAGGTACGTCTGGAGGTCAGGATATAGATCGGCATCGTGTAAAAATTGGCAGGGTTGTCGAGCGAGTCCGTCACGGACGGGTAGGTCTTGTCCTTTCGTCGTTCGTACAGGTCGTTGATATGCGTTTTTGGTGGCAATAGATGACTGCAGATGAATCTTACCATGTCTGGATCCCCCCCGCCGTTATGCCGCAGATCGATGATCAGTGCATCGATATTTTTCAGAAAAGCGAATGCGCTGTTGACTGTTGCCCGGGACTCGGCATTGACATCAAAAAAGCCCTCGAAATCCAAATAGCCAACATTGGAATTGAGTATCTCCACTTTTTTGAATGCGAAATTGTCGCGCGCTGCCCGCCGGATATTTTCCTCCGCCGCCCCAGCCTGGTCCGAAGTGGACGTGTCCTGCAGCATTTTTTCAAACTGGGGATCGTACAGGATACTCATATGCCGGTCATTATAGACCGAGTGCAGATCGGCCGTCAGCGTTTGTGCAAATTCACTCGGGTCAGTGATCTTTTCATAGGCTCCTTCTTTGAGTCGTCGCCGGATATAGCCGCCCATCCGCGCGGCCGTGTCGCGGAAAATATAGTTCGTCAAAAGGGACCGCGCTAAACTATCGACCACTTGCTGCCGGATGACCCGATCCACGACCGGAAGAGTAGGTTGCGACTGCTGCTGTGTTTGCATCTGGGTCTGGGGTCGCGCTTGAGCCCAAGGTTGCAGGCAGAGAAAGATCAAAGCCGGAAGGAAGCATGGCATCTTTTTCATTGTATAATTGTTTAAATGGTATTATTGGTTGATTACCTGGTTTCACTGGAATTAAGGTCCGTATTGGCGATTAACCTTTCCAGGATCTCCTGGAGTTTCCGGATATCCGCTTTCGAAATGCCACTGAGGGCCGCTGCCCGGTTGCTGTGGATAAGCGGTTGCACTGAATCGAGGATTCCCAGGCCATCCTTGGTGATCGTCAATTTGCATCTCCTCCGGTCGGCAAGGTCTGGTTCGCGGATGAGAAAACCTTTCTCGATCAGCAGGTCAAAGATGCGGCTGACTGAAGCCAGGTCTTTGAAAACCTTGACTGCCAGTTGCTGTTGAGTGATGGTGGGGCTTTCTTCCAACGTCTTCAGCACGAGCCATTGGTCGATCGTAATGTCGAAATTAGCCCCGGTGATGTTTCGCTGTGCAAATTGGCGATAGATCTTGATAGCCTTCTCCAGGGAGTAAAAAATGATATTGCCGAGACGCTCCGATGACATAATAAATACTTGATATACCAAATATTGATATATCAAATATAGACATTCCTTTAAATACTCAACAATCCATCAAAATTTAGGTATCCCCACGACCGTTTACCCATTTTACCCCCAAATCCCCTTGCCGAAACCTTTTAGCAAAATGTTGGCTGCTAATTGCTAATAAAAGCCTATCTTCACCGGGTTAATTTGAGCCTCGCATATAGTAACGGCACATCCCGTATTGATCCTTGGTTCGTTTTTACTCTTTGCTTTCCTCAAATAATTTATCGTTTCTTAATTATTATTGTATGAATATCTACGTTTCCAATTTGAGTCTTAATGTCCGGGATGAGGACCTGAAAGGTTTTTTTACCCCCTATGGGGAAGTTGCTTCGGCGAAGGTCATCAAAGACAGGACCACCGGCGAGTCAAGAGGTTTCGGTTTTGTGGAGATGGGCGACGACGCAGCTGCCAGGAAAGCCATTGCGGAGCTTAATGGCGCAACCGTTGAAGGCCAAAACGTTAAAGTGATGGAGGCCAGGCCAAAAGAGGAAAGATCTTTCCGCGGCAATAGCGACGGCGGATACCAGAAAAAACGCTGGTAACGTTCTTGCGAACTTGAAGCCCTGCCCCTGAAATTTATTTATTATCAGTCATTTCCAATCATCGTGGGTTGGTTTTGATAAACAAAAGCAATATGGCGAGACCAAAAGGAGTATCAAATAAGCGGGAAAAGGAAAAGCAACGGCAGAAGGAAAAGCGGGAGAAGCGGGAGAAGATGGAAGATCGCAAGGCCAACCAGGCAAAAGGCAAATCCCTCGAAGACATGATGGCTTATGTTGACGAAGATGGGAACATAACATCTACACCGCCGGATCCCAGCAAAAAGAAGGTTATAAATGCGGAAGATATCGAAATCGGCGTTCCCAAATGGGAAGAGTCCGATGATCCGCAAAAGGAAGGCAGGATTGATTATTATGATTCTTCGAAAGGTTTTGGTTTCATCATTCAAAATAACGGGATAAAGATTTTTTTTCATATTAACCAGGCTACCTACCCGGTCAGTGAAGGCGACTTGGTGAAATTTACAGTCGAAAGAGGGCCGAAAGGTTGGAATGCTGTGGGCGTTGAGAAGAAACTTTAGCCGATGGCAGGCTTCACAAATTTACTAATCCACAACAATTAGGAGCCCATTACTATGGTCAACGGCACGTTTATCGATACCCTACTATACACGCCTTCTTACGGATGGAAAGACAAGAACGATCAGCTGGTCATTCCCACCACAAAACAGCTTTGGCTCGAAGCATTGTCGCGCATCAATATTTTCAGGTCCCGGAAGAATTGGATTTCCTTCGTGAGTTTCCTGATGCTTATAGGAATGCTTCCTTTCTTTTATCTTTTCCTGTTTAAATACTTTTCTTGGTATTCGGTGATTGCGATTGTCGTCTATAGTATGGTCATCATGGGGACACATGGCACCATTTGGCTTCACCGGTATTGTACGCACAAGTCCTATGGCTTTAGCCATCCGGTATGGCGCATCCTTACCCAAAATCTTGTCATAAAAACAGTACCCGAAGAGATCTATGTCGTATCGCATCATGTGCATCACTGCAAATCCGATGAACCGGGCGACCCCTATAACGCACAAGCCGGTTTTTGGTATTGTATGCTTGCTGAGTTCAATCACCAACGCGTTTCTCCTGATTTAAGCGAAGAGGCCTATAATAAAGCATTGCGTTTCATGCGGCATACCGGCATTAAATTGAATTCTTACCGGCAATATCAGAAATGGGGCTCGATCGCAAGCCCCCTTTACACAATTGGGATATGGGTGTTAAACTGGAGTTGTTGGTATCTGATATTTTTTCTCATCGGCGGACCGGCCCTGGCATGCGCCATCTTCACGGCCGCCATGCTTTGGTTTGCGCTGATCAGGGCTTTTAACTATACCGGTCATGGTGGCGGCAAGGAGAAACACCGCGACGGAATTGACTTTGACAGATCTAACCTCTCCATAAATCAATCAAGACCCGGATTGCTGGCTGGCGAATGGCACAACAATCATCACCTGTTTCCCGGAAGCGCCCGATGTGGTTTTCTTCCCGGGCAATTAGACCTGGCTTGGGTCTATATTTATACATTGCGAAAACTCTGGATGGTATCCTGGTACAAAGATTCAAAAACGGAATTTTTGAAAAAGTATGTCATACATGGGCATGCCAGGGATATGGTGCCGCTGGCTGGAGACGATTACATAAAAGTTAACTAAAGTACCTCAATCGAAAAACGGGTATATTTTTCCTTCCGGTTGTATTCGGATACCATAACATGCCCTTCCTTGGCTGGGTAAACATTGACTTTCACATTGCCGTCTTTGTGCTGAATGGTCCGCATGACCTTTTTACCGGTTACATTGTAGATATAGATATTCTCCTCATCATCGATGATCATATAGTTGGTTTTAGTGTCCGGATTAACCACCCCGTAAAAATCTTTCTTGTCAAGTGTATACAGGATGCCCGTAGGGCTGAAATACTTCGTTTCATCGCAAGGGATATTATTGTCCAGGACTAATTTGCCGGATGACTCCTGCCGAACGAAAACCCCGTCGGCCAATTTGAATTTGTCAGCACCCGACTGCTTCTCCATGATCGCAGTGCCGGCAAACAGGGTATTGCCGTTATAGTCCCGGAATGCCGTAGCATATTTGACGTAAAAGCCTTTTTCGGCAAACCAGCCATCCTCGGAAATACCCGGAAAAGTTTTGTCGGACCAATAACTGCAATTGGCGTGCATTTCCTTGGCCGGTCCGCCAAGATCAAGCGTAAATAGACCCAGATAAGGGCTAAAAGAATAATCGTCGGCTGTCGCAAACTGCAACTGCCTCTTTGGGTTGATGATACAGCCAGCTATAAATGCGTCGCCGGTCGCAGGATCGTTGTCAAATGACAAGACCGTTAACCAGTCTCCGCTGGCGTCCCTAAGATCGAAATTGTTTTCGGCACTGAGATCCTTCGCGGAATAAACGTATAACTTGTACCCGCCTTGGGGAACGTGTACGTCAGCCTTCACCAGGAGATAAATGTCCGTTCCTGAAACACGCAGGTAATAGCGATCCCCGAAGGCGGTGACCTCCTGCTCATGGGTGAGTTCTCCCTTGGTATCGAATGACAGCAGCCATTGTCCCAAACCGTCGCCATAAAATACGCTGAAACCTATATTGGGGATATTCCTTATTTGCATCCCATATTTTAAATACCCCAGCACTCTTAATTTTATGCCAGAAAACACCCTCGCGTTGGCATACGCGGCAGCCGTATTCAAATTTACCTCCCGGTAGTAAGTATTGATGACTTTGCCGTTGAGGTTGATGAATTGCACCAGTATATGGCTGGATGTTGCGGCGTCCGTCAATTTGTGGTATTCTCTCGGATTGACTGTCTCCCCGCCTGCCAGTGGGCTTTGGACATAACCGAGACATAGAACGTTCTGGTCGAAAGACACCGTCTGGAGATCGAGGGATTCCTGGCGAAAATTTACCGCGCCGATTTCATTGAGGTTCTCATCCATGATCGTCAACCGGTAGTTGAACGAGTCCGCATCAGCCTTTTCCAACCGGGTGAACGCCAGATAACCGACCAGCACATTGTCCTGGGCGATGGCCTTGATCTGGGTCGATATATCTTCGCCGACCTCCTTGAAGACCTTGGTCTGGGCCTGCAGGGAATAGGCAAATAGCAGACTCACAATTGAAAAGGCTAGTTTCTGCATATTGATCCTTCGAATTTCATATACAATTTCTTTTTGTTATCTTCCCGATGCAAACATCTCGAAAATTCTTAACACTTAACAAGCAATAATTCCCTTATCTTCATCGTATTACAGTACGCCCTACCCCAACCCCGATTCTGTAGCCTACCTTGACCTTGATTCACTGTCGCGCCCTTTTTACCTCAGATCTCTAAATACTTACCCCTAATGGCCAAGAACACATTTATCGATGATCTCCTTTATGTCCCATCATATGGTTGGAAAGACAAAAATGGCGCCCTTGTCATCCCAACCACAAAACAACTTTGGTCGGAAGCCTTTTCCCGGATGAATGTCTTCAAAAACAGGCGGAACTGGATCTCCTTTGTGAGCTTCCTGATGCTGACGGCAATGCTGCCCTTTTTTGCCTTTTTTCTGTTCAAGTACTTCACCTGGTATTTGGTCATCGCCATCGTCCTATACAGCATGGTCATTATGGGCACACACGGGACGATCTGGCTTCATCGATATTGCACCCATAAATCCTATGGTTTTAGCCACCCGCTATGGCGCATCATGACCCAGAACCTCGTCATAAAAACCGTCCCTGAAGAGCTTTACGTGGTATCCCACCATGTGCATCACTGCAAATCGGACGAACCGGGCGACCCGTACAACGCCCAGGCCGGTTTTTGGTATTGCATGCTGGCAGAATATAACCATCAACGGGTCTCCCTCAACCTGAGCGAACCGGCGTACAACAAAGCCCTCCACTTCATGAAACATACCGGCGTCCGACTGAATGCCTACCGGCAATATCAAAAATGGGGTTCCATCGCCTCCCCCCTGTACACGATTGCCGTTTGGGTGCTCAACTGGAGCTTTTGGTTCATCGTCTTCTACCTGATCGGCGGTCCGGGCCTGGCATGCGCACTCTTCACCGCCGCCATGCTTTGGTTTGCCCTGATCCGGGCTTTTAACTATACCGGCCACGGTGGCGGAAAATTGAAACACCGCGACGGGATCGATTTCGACCGCAGCAACCTCTCGATCAATCAGTCCAGACCCGGTTTGCTGGCAGGAGAATGGCATAACAATCACCACCTTTACCCCGGGAGTGCCCGGGCAGGCTTCCTACCCGCGCAACTGGACCTCGCCTGGGTCTATATTTATACGCTGCGTAGACTCAAAATGGTATCCTGGTACAGGGATTCCAAAAATGAGTTCCTAAGAAAATACATCGTCAAAGGACACGCAAGAGATATGGTCCCGCTTGCCGGCGAAGCCTATAACAGGGATCATCTCGACGAGATCGAGTTCGGCTAGATAGTCAAATATTCAAGTCTTGAGCCCATCCCTCACTTTCTTCGGCAACGCCTCCACCACGATCTCATACGAATGATCGATCATCTCCCGGATCTCTTTTGCCTTTAAACTCCCATCCATTCGCACCGTATTCCAATGCCGTTTGTTCATATGGTACCCCGGCTGGACCTCCTCGTACCGCTCCCGCAACTCGATCGCCCGCTCCGGATCACATTTGGCATTGAACCGGTTCCCCTGCACCAGGCTCGCCAGTAGGAAGATTTTTCCGCCGACCTTGAAGACCAGCGTCTCTTCGCCGAACGGAAAGCTTTCCTCCACTCCCGGCATCCGCAAACAATATTCATGTAATTCTTCCATGTTCATAGACTCAGTAAAATACTGGATTTTTTCATCAAAATCACCCCCATTTATCCCTTTGGAACGCCCGGCATCGCCGATTTTGTCACCCCCGACCACCGCTCGTCGGGTAAATCCCTCGTTTGTCGGGCAAAATGAGTTGCCGGTCGAATAAGTTTCGCCGGGGCAGCTTTTTTTTAGACCTTTACATCAGCAACGAAAGAGATCCAAGACCCTTGAAAACCAACCGATAATCCAACTCCCACGAAAAAACTAATAAAGAAATTCAACATCCGAAAAACCCGAATCCAATCCTGAAAGACTATCAAGTAGTGAGACCCTGAAAAAGAAGATTTTTGGCGCCCCATGTAAATGGGGCGCTTTTTTTTACCTTCGCTCTATCAACGATCTTTTATGAGAACCCAGGAGCTTATTGATACCGCAAACGCCCTCATGGCTGAAGGAAAGGGCCTGCTGGCCATGGATGAAAGCATGTCCACGATCAGCAACCGCTTTGAAAAAGAAGGAATCTCCAACACCGAAGAGAACCGCCGGGCTTACCGGGAGCTGATCGTGACCACCCCGGGGATTGGTCAGTGCCTGAGCGGCGCCATCCTGTTCGACGAGACCATCCACCAGTCCACCAGGGACGGGGTCTCCTTTATCACCCTGCTGGAGCGCGCCGGCGTCATTCCGGGCATCAAGGTCGACGAGGGCACAACCGACCTCGCCGGTTTTCCCGGTGAAAAGATTACCCTCGGTCTGGACCACCTGCGCCAACGCCTGACTGCCTACCACGATATGCGGCTGCGCTTCGCAAAATGGCGGGCCGTTATAACCATCGGTCCGGATATCCCAAGCATGGGCTGTATCCACGCCAATACCCACGCATTAGCTCGCTACGCCGCCCTTTGCCAGGAAGCGGGGCTCGTACCGATCGTGGAACCGGAGGTGCTGATGGACGGGCGGCACGACATCGATTTATGCTTCGCCGTTACAAAGAATGTGCTGACCCAGCTATTCACCGAGCTGAACGACCAGCGCGTCGACCTTCGCGGGCTCATCCTAAAACCCAATATGGTATTGCCCGGAAACGAATCGACCCGGCAAGTGAGCGCCGAAGACGTGGCCAAGGCAACCGTAACCTGTCTATTAAGCACCGTCCCTTCCACGGTCCCCGGCATCGCCTTCCTGTCCGGCGGCCAATCCCCGGAGACAGCCACCGAACATCTCAACGCCATGCATGTCCTCTATAGCGATCTCCTGCCCTGGGCGCTGACCTTTTCTTTCTCCAGGGCCATCCAGGACCCCGAACTTCATTATTGGAAAGGGAAAGAAGAGAATAAGGCCGGGGCCCAACACCTCCTCTATGAGCGGATGCTGCTGAATACCCTGGCCAGGAAGGGGGAATACAAGCCGGTATTGGAAAAATTGATTTGACAACCCCTTCCCAACCTAAACATTCACCCGGTCGCCATGCGACCTCGGCTGTGAAACAACCAAAAAATGCAGGTCTCCCGTTCCCAAATTCCGGATCCGGTGCCGCGCCCCCGGCCGCACATGATACCCTTCCCCTTCCCGCACTTCCGTTTCTACCCCCTCCGTTTCGAATATCGCTACGCCCGAGAGGATGTAAAACAACTGTTGTGCCTTCTCATGATAATGCCACATCTCGCCGCCACCGGGGGGTATCCTTTCCTCGATGACGCTGAGCGAATCCGTCTCCACTAAATGCCAGCCGTCGCAATCGACACCCCAGATATAGTGCCGGCCTGTCTCTTTACTTACTTTCATAGGCAATGGAATTCAATTCCTGTTTGACCACCTCCCCGGTTTCAGTATCCAGCACCAAAACCCCCTCCTCCGCCTCACCGAGCTGCCCAAGCAATACTCCTTCCTTATTCCAAATCGCCGACCTGCCGCCACATTCGAAATTATCGCAATGGCCCACACAATTCGAAACCAATACCGTCATCGAATATCGCCTGGCGATATCAGCCAGAGTCTCCGCCGCTTTCGCCATTCCAGCTTTCGTTTTAGCAACACTCACCAGGTAGAGTTCCGCACCGCCCCGACACGCCTGTTCCGAATGCGCCGGAACCGACAGCTCATAACAGATCGCCAGCGCGATCCGATTACCCTTCAGGAATCCGGCCTCGGCGCCACAGACAAAATAAGGTTCCTCATCCGCATGCAAATATCGCTTGTGATAGGCTTGCCTCGGCTCCCCCGGTTGAAAGATGAGCTCCGTGATCCTGACCCCGGCCCCATCCGTCGTAGGTATCCCCACCCCAATGGTCATCGGATACCTGTCGCTAAGGGTCTGGAAGATGTCAAACCGAACATCCCCAACCATCGTCGCTAACCCTAACGCCAGTTCAGGCTCATAACCCGTGATGGAAAGCTCGGGGAAAACAATTGTGTCCGCCTGCGCCTTTCCGGCCAAGCCGATAAGCTCAATATGCGCTTCGATATTCCGCAGGATGTCCCCCCTGAAGGGCCTCGTTTGAGCCACACCGATCCTCATAGCCGGTCGATTAAATGTTGTCCGTAAAGTTATCGATAATCTCGCCGAAAACCGCCCCTAAAATGACTTTGCCACCCGGATGAACACCAACTCGCGGTCTCCCTCGCGATGGATCAGGTTTAGAAAATGTTCCAGCTTTGGCCAGTTGTCGACCGGATAGGTCCCTTTGTTCTGCCGGAACCGACAAATCAATACCAGCGTATCTCCCCTCATCCCTCCCCGGATCCGATAGCTGCCAAATACAGCCGAATAGCTGGCGGACGGCAACGCACCCTCCGGGACATAGCCGGAAGGTATCCGCAAAAAGACGGAATCCGTTTCCTCGCAGGACGGCGTCAGTTCCACATCACCGCGTCGTGGCCCCGCCTCGAGCACCCGTTCGGCCCGTTTCAGAAAAACACCGGGACTTAAGATCATGCGGTTGCCCGAAACCGTTGAATAACCCGCAGCAGTCAGTTGTATGGTCTCCTCGATAACCGGGACTGCTGTCCGGATCGTTTGATAATTCAGGCCGTTGATCGTACAGTTTTGCAACCCCAGCGACTGCTGCCGGTGTTCAAGCAATTCTTTTTTCGACAGATGATCCATTTCCGATTCGAGCGCATCCTGCTCCAGTCCCGAATAGCTGGCACGCAACTCGGCTTGCAGATTCCCACTGGAATCGATGCTGCCCCGGAACACCCTGGCGAGCCGGTTTTCTTTAACTCCATATACCGGCGTATGCACGATGTGGCCGCCGCTGTCGTCGAGCAGTAGTGCGTCGCGATCCGCCGTGAAGCTGCTGAGATAACCCGCGGGCAGGTATGGATTCGTGCACTCCAGCCAGACGGAATCATTACCCGAAAACGCCAGGACGATCGCATGATTGAACTGGCTGCAGACAAACCCGGTGTCCATCGCCGGTGCATGATCCCCCGACCGGATCAGAACATTGCAGGCCCTGATACCTGCCTCCTTGAGCAAGGCGACCATATAGTTTGACAGCGCCTTGCAATCCCCATATTTTTTCGAGTAAACATCCTTTGCGTCAAACGGCTGCCATCCGCCAATCCCCAGCTCGATCGCGACATAGTGTGTATCCTGTTGCAACCAGGTATATAAGACGTCAATCTTCTTCCGGTCATCGGGCACCCCGTCGATCAGGGCATGTACCTTTTTTTTTGCCTCTTCCGGAAGCTGATCCCGGCCACGGTAAAGATCCTCCACGAACTTTCCCATATCCGCCCAGGAAGATAGCCGCCCCCTGTAGCCACCCTCCTCGAAATCTCCTGACGCCAGCAGAACACCCGGCTCCAAATTTGGCCAGGACGAAGCGAATGGCTCTTGCCTCACAGCCGGCTTGTCCCGTAGTTCCCAGGTATAAACCCGCCCGCCCCTTGTTCCCTGCTCCGCCTCCTTCACATCCCGATATTGTTTAAACCGCAGGGGATACCCCGCCGGCGTACTGACCATCAACCGGCTATATTCTACCGACATGAAAGGCGAAGCTTGCGGCTGCCATTCCGGTAATACGAACAGCCCGGACTGCTCGACCTCCTCCTCGTAGCTCACCGAATAGGGATAGCCGCGGCTGCTGAAATGATATAGCTTAACGCGGGAATCCGTCATCAGGATACCCGACCCCGCCATGCTCCAGTCTTCCATATCACTTTTCCGGATTTTCTTTACCTCCTTGCCGCCGGCATCATAGAGGATACCCGTCGCATTGACGAGGTCATGGAACTTGTCGTAATAGGTTTGGATAGTGGCATAGCGATCACCGGCAGAATTCAGAATAGTATAAACCACCCGCCGATGGATCTTCGCCTTGCGCGGCGATTCGATGGCGATCTCGGTTTCCTCGATCCGTTCGACCACACTGGCACCCTGCCGCAATGAGTCGGGGATCGCCGCCGCCACGCGGTCCTGGCCGTAGACGGGCCTCAGCAGGAAACAGGTAAGGGACAAAACAGATGCCGCCCAAATAGATCCGGTCGTCATGGATTGATCTTTTTAAAAACAATGGGCTCTTTCTCCTTGGCGACAATATGCGAAAAGAAGTCCCGGATGCCCTGATATTCCCCGAGAGGATAGTTGGTCTTCCGGATCGTGAGTTGCGCCCGGAAATGGATGGCGCTGCCGTCAGCCGAAATGAGGTATTCGAAGATCCCGCTGCTATCTTCAAGCCTAACCCGCTGAGACTGGGGCAGCTGGTCCACCCGATATCCCCGCGGAATATCCATGTTGAGCACATAGACATTGTCGATGCAAAACGGCATCTCCACCGGGTAGTGCCGGACCGGCGAGTTAAAGGGGTTGGTATTGAACCTTTCGTGAAAGATCGGGTTGAAATAGATCGTGCCATTCCTGAAATTGTATTTCATCCGGTAATGCCAGCCCAGGCCCACATCGGGAATATTCAGCGAATCGAACCCGTAGTCATCCATTTGCTTGTAATCCGCCATCGTCTTTCGCAGGGATTCGAAAAAATCATCCACCGACTCCTTACGCAGCCGGTTTCGGATCGTCATCGACTCGAATATCCCATTCACCCGGTCATAAGTGCCGGAATAGCCACTGTCCGTATTCTCCAGCCCGACCGTCGTCATCCTCCTCTCCGTCACAGAGTCCGGAAACAACGGGATCTCCGCAAAACTGCTGTCGATCGCCCGGGCCCAACCATTGTAGCATAGCTCGGGGAGCTGGCCAAATCCAATATAGGGTTTGGAAGCATCCAGCAGCCAGACGCTATCGCCGAGCCGCACCCGCGCGATCACATAGTTATAGTCGCTGAGCAACGGATAGTCTTCCACCGCATACCCGTGCTGACGCGAACTCAGGATAACCGGCGAAGCGTCCATGCCCTCGTGCCGGCAAATAGCCGTTAGCAAAAGGTTGACATCGGCGACATTTCCTTTTTTCTCGTCCCAAACCTTCTTCATCGACTGTGACATATATAGCCCCTCGGCATTGTTACAGTCAAAATGGTCACGGACATACGCGTAGATCTTTTGAAGCTTTTGCCGTGGACTACCCGCCCCCATGCTGATCGTTTTCAGCTCATCATCCAGCCACCGGTTGCGGTCGCCAAGGGAGGCGCCAAAATTATCCCGCTTTAGCAATTCATCCGTCAGCTCGTTCCAGGTGGTTCGATAAGTCCGGTCGTACCCATTGGCATGGACGGCCGATAGCTGGAAGTCAATCTTGCTGATGTGATTTTTGAGCGTGGTCGTATATGGCTCGGCCTTCTCCAGCGCAGGCACGTCCCGAAGCGCCCAGATTCGGCGGATCGTCCTTCCCGTCCACGTTCCGGAAAAACCGCCAAAGTTGACGGGGAACATCGCATCCGAATAAATGACGCTGTCCACCACATATTTTTGATAACCCTGGAGCCTTACGGCATAGTCATATAAGGTCGGGACCGTGATGTCATACTCGCTCCACAATTCCGGATAGGACCCCTGGAATGTCCAGGTGGGAATATATTGAAAGCCGGGATAGATGACCCGGAAGCTGTATTCGATCACACAACCTTCCTTCACATTGGGGAAAACGACGCGCTCCAGGTTGAAATCCCCGCTTTGATCCTTGAAGATATTGCTCTTGTCAAGCCGCGTCGCCGTCACCTTGCCATCTTCCAGGTTGTAGGTTTCACCTTTGAAATTTTGGATCTCCGGGTTAGCCGACCCTCTCCGGTAAGCTGACAAGGTGAAGGTCGCCAGGTTGAAGGCCGTCTTGCGTAACAGCCGGATCCGGGTATGCTTCTCGAGGATATAGCTAAAAGTATGACCGTTGTTGGCACCCGGATCGAAGCTGACCGTTCCCAGGTCGAAAAGAATGACCGCGCCGGCCGAGCTGTCGATAGAATAGGCCGTTGGGCCAAAGGTCTGGGCAGTCACATCCGTCAGATAGGGGTCCGAAGGATCCTGTGCGCTGGACAAGATCGGGCAACAGCAGGTAAGTAACACAGGAATAAGGACCGAGCAACATGTCATCGGGAGGATGTTTACTACCTGAAAGTACTGAAAAAACCCATACCCCGCCCCTTCTCCACCCCCCACCTTATCTTTGCCCGATGGACTACTTTTCGAATCTGGCCGCCCTGTTGAAGATCGAACGGGAAGAAGACCGCCAATCCTACCAGGAAATCGCCCGATCTTCAACCCTCAGCGAACGCCGTGCCGATGGACTGGCCTGGTACCCGGTAGCGATCCGCGACACCGAACTGGGCCGTGGTGACTACCTGACCGTAGAAGTCGAAAGGACAACCCACCTCGATAGCACTCACCAACTGCGCTCCGGCGCGCCCGCCGCCTTCTTTTCCAATCACTACGCCACAACCGACCGACTCGATGGCACGATCAGCTTCGTCGGCGGTCACCGGCTCCGGATCTCCCTTCCCGTCGATGAATTGCCCGAATGGGCCCGCAATGGCAAACTGGCTATCGACCTGCTTTTCGACGATAACAGCTATGCGGAGATGTTTGCTGCACTCAAAAAGGCAGAAGCTTTGGAGAGCCGCCCCGCCGAAGGCCGCCTCATCCGCGTCCTGACCGGACAGCAACAGCCTGCTTTCGATAACCTCCACCGGCCCGTCTATTTCCCCACGCTGAATGCGACGCAAATAGCAGCAGTGAACAAGATTCTTTCCGCCGACGACCTTGCCATTGTCCACGGACCTCCCGGGACTGGCAAAACCACCACCCTGGTGCAGGCAATCCTTGCCCTCCTCCGTCGCGACAACAAACAAATACTCGTCACCGCCCCCAGCAATGCCGCCGTGGACCTGCTCAGCGAGAAACTGTCCGACCTTGGACTAAACGTCCTGCGCATCGGCAACCCGGCCCGGGTCTCCGAACCCCAGCAGGCGCTTACGCTGGACAGCCGCATGGCAGAACATCCCAGCGCAAAAGAAATAAAAAAGCTGAAGCGAAGGGCTGCCGAATTTCGCGACATGGCCCATAAATATAAAAGGAGATTCGGTCCCGCCGAACGCGAACAACGCAAGGCGCTTTTTGACGAAGCCCGCAACCTGATGAAAGATGTCGACCGAATCGAAGGCAGTATTCTTGAAGACATCCTCACGCACGCCCAGGTGATCACCGCCACCCTCGTCGGCGCCAATCATCCGCATCTCCGGGATCGCGAATTCGAGACCGTCGTGATCGATGAGGCGGGGCAGGCGCTGGAACCAGCCAGTTGGATACCCGCCCTCAGGGCCCGACGCCTGATCCTTGCCGGCGACCATTGTCAACTACCTCCAACCGTAAAGTCCGCTTTAGCCGCCGAACGCGGCCTTCGCCTCACCCTCCTCGAAAAAAATACGCGCATCCACCCCGAAGCCGTCATCCTGCTCGAACAACAATACCGGATGCACGAACTGATCATGGGCTATTCCTCCCGCACCTTCTATGAAGACCGGCTAAAGGCAGACCCTTCCGTTGCCGGCCATCGCCTGGTCGAAGAAGAATGGCCACTGACTTTTATCGATACCGCCGGCTGCGGCTACGAAGAGAACCGGAATGATGCGGGCCTGAACAACCCGGAAGAAGCCGCCTTCCTCCTGCGGCACGCAAGCAGCCTCGTGGCCGCGCTCGAAAGCCGGTTTTCCCCCGCGAATTTCCCTACCATGGCGATCATCTCACCCTACCGGCTGCAAGTACAACTGCTGCAGGAATTGCTACCGCATTCTCCGCAACTGCAGCGTTTTGCCCATAAGATCAGCGTCAACACCATCGATAGCTTCCAGGGCCAGGAACGGGATATCGTCTATATCGGAATGACCCGCAGCAACCCCGACAGCCGGATCGGTTTCCTCTCCGAGATCCGCCGGATGAATGTCGCCATGACCCGGGCCCGCAAAAAGCTGGTGGTGATAGGCGACAGCGCGACCCTTGCTCAAACCCCCTTCTATGCCGGATTTATCGAATACGCCGAACGCCATGACGCTTACCACAGTGCCTGGGAGTTTTCGACATGATAACATGCAACGCTTATGACGATTGTCTTGTCAACCTATAAACGGCAGGGTGAAGTCATACCCGGGGCCGGACAGCACCGTCATCCTGCAGCTCGACAGTTCAACCTATTCCATCCTGGTCAATGGCCGGACCAGGCAGACCGGCGCCTGCCTGCTCATTACCGGCACGGGCGGAGGAAACATTGACAGCGCCCTGAATGTCTCCAACCCCGGCAACTATTCCTTCGCGGGGACATGGGCGATCAGCGGAATTCAGCAATTACTGATTCAAAACGACACGTTGTCCTTAACCCAAATCGGCTCCAACCCCGGCGGGACCGCCAGCGTATTTAAATTCACCCCCTACCCCTGATCACACCCTCACCCCACCCCTGAGTGCTAATTTCCGAAATCCAACGGCACGACTACCTTGAAGCTGATATTCCTGCCCATATTAAAGACCCCCACCCGGTCGGTGGTATAGTTAACCGGGTAATATTTGAACCTGCTCATATAGTCCATATATGGCGTATTGAACAGATTGCTGCAGATAATATAGATGCTGCAGGTAGTACGTCCTTTAGAAACGATATCCCCGCCTACCCCGGCGCTGAACAGCACATACCCCTTTGTTGCGGTTGTACTCGCCTGGTATTCGAAGGGCGTCAGGGCCGTATTCAGTCCGTTGTAAATAGCATATTGCTCGTAGATATCCTTTTGCTCAAAACAGTCCAGAACGCCGAACTTCAGGTAGGCATTGCCGATGGAAGGGCCTATCTTCTTAATCGGGAACTTAAGATCGGCGGTGATCCGCGTCGGAGGAACGAAAGGCAGGTATTTGGTGGAATCGGCAACACCCGATAAGCCGCCACTAACTACACTCAGCGTAGAATTCAGTTCGATCCACGGCAAATCCTGGGGATGCACATTGAGTACCAATTCTCCGCCATGCAGCTGTGCCCTGGCTTGCGTATACTTATAGACGGGAGCGGCCCCGAGACCCGCCGCATTAAGGGAATTGTTGATGGAATCGCCCCCAAATACGCTTAAAAGCCCCCGGGCATAGATGAAGTCGTGGATGCTGTTGTTGAACAAGTCCATTTCGACGCCTATATCCTTGGAATTAATGCCGAACGCCAGATCCTCCTCCAAACTGGTCTCGGGTTGGAGGGTCGGATCGCCGACCTCGTACACCACTGTACCGTCATGCACTCCATTAGCGGCACATTCCGCTACGTTAGGCGCACGCCAGCCTCTGGCTATATTCGCTTTTCCGTAGATATTCTTTGTAAAGGAGTAGGTGCCTCCAACGCTGAAAGATATGCCGTTAAACCGGGAAGTAAATCCCTGGAACTCATGAAAGGCATCGGGCGCATCCGGTGCGGCCGGCGCCTGGGTGGTTGAATCCACCCAATGGTCTAGCCCATTGAATGTCCTGGTGTCATACCGTATGCCCCCACTTAAATTAAGTCTGCCTATTTTCTCATTGGCGATGGCAAAACCACCCATCTCGAAAAAGTTGTAATTGGGAATAAGCAACAGCGTCCCGAGGCTTTGTGAAGACTGATAGACGCCGTTTGCGCCCGCAGACAGATTGAAGCCGCCAAATTGCGGGGATACATACCGGACATCATACGTCGCGCCTTTCGAATAATAATAGATATCCGGAGTGTTTGGAATCGTTGGATCATTGGTCTCCTGGCGTTGATTCTTTTGCAGCGAGAAAATGGCGTTGATATGACCCCTGCCTACGGCAAAACTGTTGTCCCATACAACCTTTGTATGCCGGATCCGTTGGTTGATGACGAAAGGTGTGTATGAGGTCTGCTCCTGGTGGGTAGGCAGTTCATAAGAGGCTGCTCCGCCGTTTAGGTCAGGATAAGCCACCTGCCGTTCCATAATTCCGGTAGCAGAATCCCTCGTCCCATCGACAATTCCGGTTGCCATATCGAAATAACTCACGTGGAGTTGCGTATAGCCCCAGCTGCGGTGAAGGCCCAGGGTAGCGTCCGCATTGAAATTGCTGAATTGACTATTCAACGCATAACCATCATAGGGGTCCTGGTAGGAATGCGCCATGGTATTGTCGATCCGGGCACTCCATGAAATACCATCCTTTGTGCCGGCGATATGACCCATGATGTTGATCAGTCCGTTATTGGTCTGATAATTGGTCAGGATATCTCCCTTTATCTGGCCCTCAGGCAGCGGATCTGCGGGGATGAGGTTGATGACGCCGGCAATGGCGTCGGAACCGTAGGCCAGCGACGCAGGCCCTTTTAAAATCTCATATTTGTGCACGGCATCGGGGTCGGCTTCAATCCCGAACTCGTCAAACCAGGCCTGATCGACCTGTTCGACCCCGTCATTGATCGTCAGCACCCTGTTATAACCCAGGCCGCGGATGACGGGCTTTGAAATGCTTTGGCCGTCTGTCATGGCTGATACGCCCGGTTCCTTTGCGATGGCATCGATCACGTTAGTGGACGTATTTTCAAGTAATTGGCTATAGTCTACCGTGCTGATGGCATATGGGGTGTTTTGTTTGTCCGTCGCGGCAGATACCCCCGTGACAATGACATCTTTCAACGCAGTTGAAGAAGGGCTTAAGCCGTAGTTCCTGCTGATCGCCCCCCTGACAGCCACTTCCTCCACTTGCCGCGCGTACCCGATCATACTGATGGAGATCAAATAAGCGCCCGAAGGCAGGTTCCTGATGAGAAACATCCCATCCCGACCCGAAACGGCGCCCAATTTGAGATCGGGGATATAAACGGATGCACCAACCAATGGAGCGCCACTAACGGCATCCGTTATTTTCCCGCTGACGACATTCTGCGCGCGAAGAAAACTTGGCAGGACGATGAATAAGGTCAGCAATAGCATGCAGATCGATTTGAGCATGAAATGAGTTTTAGTAATGAAACGCAGGGGCGGCATGACGAATGGCCCCATCAGTTACAGAAGCGGGAGCCGCCTCCGGCGGCTCGCAAGAAAGAAAGCCTACATTTTGGGGGGAGGAACCACAATTTCGGTATAGCCCACGGAGAGGGAGAGAGAACAGAACCCGTGGTGATGCTCGATAGGAAGCAGCGGCCTGGCGAGCCATATCGATATCGTCTCCGCGAGCCAATCCCCGACCCGCAGCGACAACGAAGGATTGGCTTTCTTATCCGCGTGATCATGGTTGGCATGGGTTATCTCGCCCGACTGCCTGATCAGCTTTGCCTCCCGCTCATCATCCATACAATACAGCCACACTACCTCGCCCCCGGTCTTCTGACGGATCACGTCATACAAATGATTGTTGTACCAGCATTCTTTCCCTTCCTCTTCCCAATGTCCGGTAGCATTGACATCGGCCAGCCGGACCCGGAAAAAACACCGGTCCGGCAGCGCAGCGATCCAGGCTTCGCGCGCCTCCTCCTTTAGCACCCATTGCTGAATGACAAACTGGCCGAAATATCCCAGCTGGGTATAAAACAGCATCGCAAGGATCGATGTGGCGCCGAGTTCTTTCAACGACAATAGTTTCAATAATTTATTGCAGTCTCCATGCCCTTTCGCAGGCCGCGGCGACGATGCCGCCACCGGATGATCGCTGCTCCCACCAGCACGATACCGCATATTTCCGAGATCAACTTTTCTCCATCCAGCCAGTCGACCGGCCGGTCCTTGAGCTCCGGGTCCATCACAATGCCGTGGATCACGAAGAGCACAGCCGTGCCATAGGAGATCAAATGGATATTTTTCCATGCCCGGAAACCTAGCTTGCGCTTGACCGCTTTCTGGGTCGTGACGATCACAACAATCAAAGCATACAAAGCCAGGGTACCCAGCAGGGTCCACAGCGGCTGGTGCCGGGCGGACACCGGCAGTACGATATCCAATACGCGATAACGCAGCGCCTTATCCGCCAAAAGGACCACGGGATGCGCCAGGGCCAGCGCCAACGCGACATAGGCCGTCCAGTTATGGAGATCATCCAGACTCAATTTCCTCACCGGCGCCGGCATCCGCTTCCACAACGGCGACCTTCGGTAAGCGGTACTAAGCAGGATGCCCAGCAGAAAATTGAAACTAAGGACGGCCGTGGCAATAAGCCCCAGGGTCGACGAAAGATCAAGCCAGTTTGATTCCATTATTTGTCCTCCTCTTCGTCCACTTTTGTACTGATAACGGGTACCTGCCGCTCATAGATTAGCTTGTTCAGCGCGGATAGCTGATCGCCGATAAGGGCTTTGAGCCTGTCAAGCTGGACATCGGCCTTGGCGCTGAGCTCGGTAAAGACCTCGCGCGCCTGCCGGCTGGGAGCGGCATAACCGTTGGCTGCAATACCATATACCCCCGACAGCTTATCGTTTATCCGGATGGGGAAATTCAGCATGTCCTCACCACTTTTAGATTTGGTCTGGTACAAGGCCTCTTCGACAGCCGTCAGTTTCCGGATGATGCTGTCAGAAAGTTTGCGCACCGTCGCTTCCGAACTATCGAGCCGTCCATTCAACGCCTGCAACTGCCCGCGGATGCTCCTGGCCAGCAGCACGGCCCGCTGGACCGCATTGTATTTATCCCGGATCTCCAGCAGGAACCCGACCTGCGCATCATAATCCGCTTCGGTCAGGGAATAATTGGGGTCAGCCCTGATCACAAACGGCACCTCGGCAGAATCGTGGTCGTACCGCACCCTCACCGAATACCTGCCCGGAGCCGCCATCGGCGTGCCCGCGCCGCCGGTCCATAACAACATCCCCGGCACCTTGATGGCCGGCGGATACAACATATCCCAATCGAACGCATTGATCCCGTTATGACACTCGAGCCTCGTATCCGCTTCTTTCGCATGCGTGCTGAACGTCCGGATCGGGACATGCTTTTTGTCAAACACGGTGATGGATACACGGGGAGTGTCCGGTGCATCTTTCAGCCAGTAACGGATCACCACACCCGAAGGCGGATTCTGACCGGCATTGGCGATCGCCCGGTCTCGGTTTCGGCGCCCTCCGCCGCCGGAAAACCGCCATGCATCATCCACCGCAAACACATGCAGCTTCGGCCGCAGCGAATCGGCATTGAGTTGTTGCAGCAGACTCAGGTCGTCGAGGACCCAGAAAGCCCTTCCCTGCGTCGCCACCACCAGCCCATTGTTCTTGATCGTCAGATCGGTTACCGGAACGACAGGCAGGTTGAGCTGCATGGGTTTCCAGTGCGCACCATCGTCGAAGCTTACATACATCCCGTATTCCGTACCCGCATACAACAAGCCGGGCCGCTTCCGGTCCGCCCGTACGACCCTTGCAAAATGCATCGGATCGATGCCGTTGGTGATCAGCCTCCAGGTCTTGCCATAATCCTCGGTCTTGAAAATATAAGGCGTATAGTCGTCCAGCCTGAACCTTGTCCCGACAATATACGCGGCCCCCTTCCTGAACGGATCAGGCTCGACGCAATTCCATAGGGTCCATTTTCCGGCAACCGGCGGCGTCACATTCTCCCAATGTGTTCCGCTATCCCTGGAAACATATACCAGCCCGTCGTCACTTCCCGTCCACAATAGCCCGCTCTCCAGTGGCGACTCAGCCGCGGTATAGATCGTACAGTAGTATTCGGCGGACGAATTATCCTTAGTGATCGGGCCGCCGCTCGGTCCTTGCTTCGATTTGTCATTGGTTGTCAGATCGGGACTGATTGCCTTCCAGCTTTGTCCCTCATTGTCGGTTTCAAATAGAGAGCTCCCGGCCGCATACAACCGGTGCGGATCGTTTGGGGAAAAGAAGATCGGATAGTTCCACTGAAAACGATACTTCAGCGAGTCGTCGCCCGAACCCATCGGGTTGTCCGGCCAGACATCGATCGCACGGTTCTCACCCGTCCGGTGGTTTAACCGGCCAAGATAGCCGTCATAGTTACCGCCATAAACGATATCAGGATTCAACGGATCGGCGACGATATAGCCGGCCTCAGCCCCGGCCGTCCCATCCCAATCCCTCGCCGTAATCGCCGGCCCGGCCGACCGGCTTCGGATGCGCACGCTGCTGTTGTCCTGCTGCGCGCCAAGGATATGATATGGAAAGGCGTTGTCCGTTGACACCCGGTAGATCTGCGCCGTGGGCTGATTGTCCAAAGTACTCCAGTCCATACCCCCGTCGAAACTGACCTGCGCACCACCGTCATCCGCCAGGATCAGCCGATGCCCGTCTACCGGATCGATCCATAGATCGTGGTGGTCGCCATGGGGCGATTCCAGAGCCGAAAAAGTCTTCCCTCCATCCAGGCTCCGCTCCAGCTCCACATTCAGACAATACACGATATTGTCATTCTTCGGGTCCACATATACGCGGTTGAAATACCAGGCACGTTGCTTGATATCGTTATCGCTGTTGAGCTTGCTCCAGGTCTCGCCCCGGTCCTTGCTTATATATAGCCCGCCGGCCGCATTCTCGATCATCGCAAACACCTTGTCCGGATCGGAAGCCGATACGGCGATATTGACATTTCCCCAAACTCCTTTAGGCAACCCCGGATGCTTCGAAATATTAACCCATGTCTCGCCCCCATCAATGCTTTTATAAAGCTCGCTCCCGTCCCCACCGCTTTCCATGCTGTACGGCGTCCGTATTACCCGCCACATCCCCGCATACAGCACCTGCGGATTGCCCGGCTCCATCACCACCTCCGAACAAGCCGTTTGCTCATTCACATACAACACCCGGCGCCAGCTCTTCCCGCCGTCCGTCGTCTTGTAAACACCCCTTTCCACATTGGGGCCGAAAAGATGACCCATCACCCCTACCCAGGCAATATCGGGGTCCTTGGGATGGACTATTATACGCGCAATATGCCGGCCGTCCTTCAGACCCAGGTTGCGCCAGCTACGACCGCCGTTATCGCTTCGCCAGACGCCCCCCAGATTCTCAGAGACATTGTTCCTTAACGTGCTCTCCCCTTCCCCGGCATAGACGATGCTGCCGTCACTGGGTGACACCGCCACCGCACCGACCCCACCGCCGAAAAACCCGTCGCTGACATTCTTCCAGTTGCTCCCTCCATCGGTTGTCTTCCACAAGCCTCCGCCCGTCGCACCGAAATAGAACGTATTCCTGTCCGATAGACTGCCGGCGACAGCGTCGGCCCGGCCGCCGCGAAACGGTCCCACCAGCCGGAACTTCAGCGCGGAATAATAGATCGAATCGACGGGATCGGCGGCGGCCACCGCCCTCTTCTGCGCCGTACCTGTCCCGATAGTCAGCACAGCCGCCGGTAATAAGAATAGTAAGGGTCTCATGGTTTCGCTATTTCAATTTTAATTTGACGCATAATTGCCGCCCATTCGGCGCGTGCCATTTTATCCGCCGCCTCGGTGGCCTCGAGCCCCGCGGTCGCCTGAGTAGTGGGAGGCAGATCGGCCTCCTCCAGCAGCGAAAGAAGCGCGGCATACTGCCCCTGCAGCTGCGAGAACGATACGATCCCCGTCGCAGCGCCCCGGATCCCGCGCGGGCCCCGGCGGCCGGCTCCCTCCAACGCCGCCAGCCTGCCATCCAGCTTCCGCAGGCTTGCCGCCACACTGTCCCCCGCGCCGCCCGCCTCCCGCTCAACTTGCGCCCGGATCGCCCGGACCCTGTTATAGGCATCCAAAGCGCTGTCCCATCCCCGGTAGGCCCGCATAGCCAGATCGTGTTGCCGCAAGAGGTCCGCCATCGCGGTCTTTACCCGCGGGTCCATCGACACTGTCAACGGCTGCGCATAGCTCTTGCCGTTCACCTTCAGCGTGGCCGTATAAACCCCTGGCATCACCCAGGGTGAGGTCGGGGTCGGCGCGGTATTGCCGGCGGTGGCGCTGATCGGATAGGAAACCGGCACATTCAATGGCTGGTAATGAAGGTCCCAGACAAACCTGTGCGGACCCGCCTTCCCGGAAAGGATCTGCTGGGGCCGGATCCAATAGACCGGTATATTCACATCCGGGATCGCATACAAGGTATCGGTACCGGAATAATGCCGCACGACTTTCCCCGCCGCATCCAGGATATCCAGCGTCACCGGCCCGGTCGCATCTGCCTTTAGATAATAATCGACCACCGCTCCGTCTGGCGGATTCTGTCCGGCCGGCTCATCTCCCGGTACCGGAGTGTCCGGATTCATGTCCCAACGCACCCTGACAGCCGGAGACGGCTTGTACAACACGGCATCCTGCGGGCTGGCTTGAGAGCCCATCTGTCGCAAACAGGCAATATCGTCCAGTATCCAAAAGGACCGCCCATGTGTCCCCACCACCACATCGTCGTCCTTAAGGACGAGGTCCCGGATCGAAGTAGCCGGCATATTTAACCGCAAAGACTGCCAACGGGCCCCGTCATCAAACGAAATATAGACCGCCCTCTCCGAGCCGGCCAGCAAAAGCCCCTTGCGGCTGGGGTCCTCACGCACGACATTGATGGGGTCATCCGGCAGTCCATTATCGATTTCCTCCCATGTCGCCCCAGCGTCATGCGTCTTGTAAATATGCGGATGCATATCATCCAGCCGGATCCCATTAACCGCTGCGTAGGCCGTGTTCGCATCCCGGTGCCCGGCATCGATCAGCGAGACCTTCGCCCAATCGGCGATACCCCGCGGCGTTACATTCTTCCATGTTTTTCCGCCGTCCCGGGTGATATGCACCAGCCCGTCATCTGTCCCCGCCCAGATCACATTGCCGTCGACCGGGGACGGCGCTACGGTGTAGATGACCCCCCGGCGTGGCATCTGCTTCAAATTCTCTGTATTGTATATGCCGACACTCGGTGGAACAGCCCAGGATTCACGGCTGAGATCAGGACTGATCACCTGCCAGGAATGCCCGCCATCCCGGGTCTTGAACAACACATTTCCCGCGAAATAAAGTGTGTGCGGGTCGGTGGGCGAGAACAATACCGGTGCGGTCCGAATGAACCGGTATTTGCCGCTTGCTATCGCTTCCGGCGCAATATTCTGCACCTGCCCGGTCCGCTTGTCATAGCGCGTGATCTTCCCGCCATAAATGATATTCGGGTCCAGCGGATCGGGCGCCACATAGCCATATTCTTCCACCCCAACCGGGTGCCATTCGCGAAACGTGATCTCCCCGTCGTTCCCACGCGATGCGATCCCGATCGACCCGCTCTCCTGCTGGCCGCCATAGACGTTATATGGAAAAGCGTTATCGGTATTTACGTGATAAAACTGCGCGGTTGGCTGATTATACCAGGAGGAAAAACTATGACCGCCGTTAACGGTTACGATCGCGCCCTGATCGCAGGCGATCAGCATAATTTCCGGATGATCCGGATTAATCCAGAGGCGGTGATAGTCATCCCCACCGGGCGCGCCCTTGAAGGCATTCCAGGACATCCCGCCATCCGTCGATCTCCACACGACTACATCCGCCGTATAAACAATATCCTTATCTTTTGGATCGGCTTTGACCTCGGCAAAATCATCCCCCCTGCCCCAGAACCGCTGATCGCTGTTGAGTTTTTTCCAGCTCTCGCCCGCATCGTCACTGCGATAAATGCCGCCAAACGACGGATTGGCCGCGACAGTCGCATACAACCGCGTCGGATCAGACGGTGCGATACAAAACCCGATCCGCGATAAACCCTGCGACACGTCCGGGAGCCCCTGGTTCAATGGATGCCAGGTCGTGCCGCCATCGATGGATTTGTAGAGCCCGCTGTTCGGACCATTCCAGGCGCCATTCTCCCACGGACCCTGCCGGGCCGCCCAGAGATCGGCATACACGACCTGGGGATTGACCGGATCGATCGTCACCTGCACCGCACCGGTATTCTCGTCTTTATACAGAACCTTTTCCCAATGCTTGCCGCCATCCGTGCTGCGATACACCCCCCGTTCCGGATTGGGACCATAAGGATGCCCCAATACCGCCGCAAAAACCCGGTCGGGATCGCGCGGATCGATAGTCAGACCGCCAATTTGCTGCCCTTCCGCCAGCCCAAGATGAGACCAGGTCTTGCCGCCATCGGAAGACCGGTAGACCCCATTACCCACCGAAAGATCGGGCCGCTGGATCCCTTCCCCGCTCGCGACATAGACGATATCGGGATCGGAGGGCGCAACGGCCACATCACCGATCGATCCCGTCGGCTGATCATCGAAAATAGGATCCCAGGTTCTGCCAAAATCGGTGGTCTTCCAGACCCCGCCATTATTGACACCGATATAGAACACATTGGGATGCTGCGGCACCCCGCAGCCGCCTACCGTACGACCGCCTCGATGCGGACCGATCATCCGCCAGCGGAGGTTGCCGAATAACGCTGAATCCGGTCCTTGGGAAAAAGCAGGATCACCCGACAACCAGCAGTATAGGGCCAGGACGCCCCCGATGATCCAATGTGCGTAGCGGAAAGGCAGTTTTCTCATGTGGTAGTAGTTTTAGTTGGCTCTGGAAAGTACGATATATTGCCATGCATACTCACCCGTCCATCAAACTTTTCCCGAACTTCGCCCGGTTATCCCCTCCTTTCCTGGATCAGCCGCGCAATAGTCGAGTACCCAAAATGGTTCGCCCATTCCAGCGGCGTGGCCTTCCAGGTATTATCCCGCCAATGAGGGTCCGATCCCGCCGCCAGGGCGAGCTCGGCCAGCTCCGCATCGTTGCGCTCCGCGGCTATATGAAGCAGGCTTTTCTCTTCCTTCCCATAAAGCTGCTGTATCTGCCGCGAGTCAGACCCTAACAACTGACGGGCCCGATCCTTCCACCCCAGGTCCCAGGCGTCGAGCGCGGTATAACCGGAACCCCCTTCAACCAGCCAGGCCGCGGCAGCCGGCTGCCGGCAATGCACCGCCAACTGGATCAGGCTCATTCCATTTGTCAGCACACGGTTTAGATCATACGTGGGATCTTCGCGTCGCAGCGCCTCCAGCTTCGCCTGATCTCCACGGCCAACAGCTTCCGCCAGCAGCACCTCCCAAGGCTCTGGCGGCCGGGCAACCAGTCGCTCGATCGTCATCCACCAGGTCCACCCGTCCCCCACCGAATGAAAACCCAGCTGCCAGTAGGTGGGCTTGCCGATCTCTGTCGAATTCAGCACGGCATAACGATAACCCCGCTCCCGGGCATAAAGACAGGCTGCGAGCGTGACGGCCTTGCCAATTCCTTTGTTCCGGGCACCAGGCACCACCCCCACATGATAGATCCCTGCCACTCCCCACTCACCGACCGTTAAGAAAACCACACTCTGCCCCACCACCCTTCCACGGATCGATGCCACGAACCGCACCCACTGTCCCGGGAAAGCCGCATCCGACGGCCTTGGCACGACTACACGCGCATACGGCAGGTTTTGAACCGATATCAGCGAACGGTCATTATCGCGAACGATCGAAAGACCTTTGGGAAAAGGATGATGCGTCTGCACCTCCCCGAGATCCAGCGCCATCCAATGTGGTCGCCACCCAGGCTGGAAGCCGCGAGCCAGCAAGCTTACTCCCAGATCAACAGGTCTGGGTGGATCCAGGGACCAGCACCCCGCCCCTCCGGGGGGATGGTGCAAATAGAACAACAGCAGCGCATCCAACTGCGGCCCGGCATTCCCGCCCGTCAGATCGGGAAAGGCGATCATGGAAGCGCTGTGTGCTGTACCTGTCGTGTAGAAAAGTCCCTCCGACAAAATGATCTCGCCGCCCAGTGCGATCGCCTCCTGGCGGAATAATTCCCGGTGATTGAAGGCGACAGCCTGTTCGAGCTGCTCCGAGGTGGCGCTTTGCAGAATCGGCGGCGGAGTCATCCCTATAAAACTAGGCCATCCGTGGCAGCAGGCAAAATAAAATAGGAGGTACGACACATGGCGAAGGCGTCAATTCAGAGTAGTCGAAGGAGTGCCAGGCAAATAACGCTTTGAATAATATTTTTCGATCGCCAGACCGATTGCTTCGGTCTCACCAGTTGGCTCCTTTTCAATATCGGACCATTCATCCTTCGTATTGTAAACAAGCGCCATGGAGTCGGCGCCCTCGTCAGGGAATTGAACCAGGAAAATGACCACCGAATGGACGACGATCGGCTTGACCATGACCAGGTCCGACACGCCCAGATAGGTATATTCGACCTCGAACGCCTGGTCAAAAGGCAAGGTTTCCTGCAGGGAAGACGCATAGGGGATATTCCTTAACCTGTTGAATCTTAATCGAAAACCGGACATAGCTGGAAGATTGGGTTTAATAATGGATGTCTACGGCTAGCCGCAATGGATCACAGGTCAGGCCTGAGATTAAATTAACACTTTGCTTCAGGATATTGCAGGAAACAGGAGAGGATGCCAGGTCGATACAAGAGCAAAATAACAAAAAAAGCCGATCTTTCGATCAGCTTGACAATTTTGCGACAAATTGCTATGTATGGCGTTTTAGCTGCACCGGCACCTTACTCATTGATGATCGCCGAATGATCCAGATAATCGGGCGTCGGATGGAAAATGAACAAACAACTCCCACCCTTTACGGCGTGGATGATCTGAGAACTGATCGCCGCAGGTAGCGCCGGACAACCCAGGCTCGTACCGGTAGAACCGAAATTCTCCAGGTATTGGTCCCCCACATAGGAACATCCGTGAAGCACAATATTCCGCTTCATCGCCTTATCGTTATATCCATTGTCAACCCCATCCAGCCGCAGCGAAAGTCCATTTTTGCCAAAGTAGGTTGTCTTTGTGACATAGAACCCCAGACTGCTCTTAAACGATTCAGGCTCATTGGAAAAATCCTCTGCATATTCGGCGCCCGAGTTTTGACCGTGCGCAACATAAGTACGATATAGCAACCGCCGGTGCCGGATGTCGATCACATACATCCGCTTTACGGAAGAAGACTGACTAAAATCCGCAATGGAAAGGATACTTCTTCTCCGAATACTGCCTTTTTTCACCAAATTATGATACCCGCGCCAGGCATACTCGAATGCAGTTTCGCTCAACCCTTCCTTACCAAGCCGCATCGACCGGTAGATGAAATCCGACTCATTGATCACCCTTCGAACCTCGGCAGCTTTTGCCAAGTTTGCCGACATCATCGAAGCCATCGCTTCCTTGACCGCAACCTTTGGAGCAATCATTACCACCTCCTTCACCTCCACCTTCGTAGCAACCACTTCCTTCACCTCCACAGGCAACTTACCGATATACGGGAAAGACGCAACGGCAGATTTACGGTCAACATACGCGCGCACCGGCCACATTCTCAGATGGTCAATATAGTTTCTGATCACCGTAGAAGAAGCAAAAGGCGACTCAGCCTCCCTGTCCAGCAACGCCCCCCCGGCATGACTATCGATCATCGCCGGAGCCGTCAGTACCATAGACGATACGGTAACCTTGAAGAACAGGTTGGTTAGGACTCTCATCGGTTTGGGATTTTATGATAGGATATACAGATTTTTAATGGATTTAGGATCTCGGCCGGAAACCATGCTCCGCCCTCTATATATAACGACAAATTCCGCGAAATAGTGCGGGAAATACGCCAGCCGGCCCAACCGAGCGAAGTGAAGGTTGCGAGCGAGCCTTTAACGGTGTTAAAGGCGAAGCTCTCCGGCTATGATTAAAAATTTTCGCTTTTTCCCGTCCCCGGCGCCCCATCCTGCTTTTTCATTATCGGGATCACCGGGCTATCTTCATGCTTTACCTTCAACTCCATCTCACAATAGTCCTTTTGCGTTTCAAGCAACTCGGCATGCGCCTGGAGCATCTCATGCTCCAGCTCGCCAATGCGGCGTTTCTTTTTAGCCAGCTGATGGCCCCTTAGCAGGAAACCCGCCAGAACAGCCAACACCATCAAAGCCGCTAATACATAGATGTCTATGGAAAGATCAAAGTCCGGCATAATAAGATCATTTGATGAATTGAACGGACGCCGTCATTAGCATCCTTACCTCAAAAGTCGACCGGATCGATCAGGAATTGCCCGCGAAAAACAAACGGGAATGGGATAGTTCGGGGTAAATTTGATTCATAGAATACGATTTTATTACTGTAAAAATACCCCTGCAAGGCCACCGGGTCTGCTCATAATCCTAAAAAAGCTCCGCAAGCGGACAATCAGGGCCTCACACCCTCCAATATCAATTTTTACATTCGTTTTTTTTCTACTATTTTTAGCCTTTAAGGTTAAGGCATGATAGCGAGGCTTATCATTCTCATTCTGTTTCTGCTCACGCTGACTGCAACCCGCGCCTATACCCAGCCCGAACTGGCTAACGGCTATGCTATTCAACACTTTACAGACGAGAATGGACTGCCGCAGAACAGCATCAACGACCTTCTTTTTGATAAAAATGGCTATTTATGGCTTGCTACCCAGGTAGGCCTTGTCCGTTTTAACGGTACCGCTTTTGATCTCTATTACCCGGATGACAAGCCGGAAATGGAGTCCAATATCACCTATTTCGCAACGGACGAACAGGGCGCCATCTATTTTCAAACCGGCGACCATAATCTCTATCGCTATGCCGGCAACAACAGCCACCTGGTCAAAGCCATCAATACCGCCGCCCTGAAAAAACCTTTTCTTATCAACGCCAGACGACAGTTCTTTGATTTCAGCATCTTCCTCCGGAACGCCCCGGCCGGACAAGAATCCGGCCGCCGCCAGCTATTTCGTCATCTCTTTGATCATAACGAAGACTTTTTCGTCGCCGACTCCGGTCGCGTTTACCTGAACTACCGCGACAGCCTCTTCTTCTACAATGGTAAAGACTTGTTGCCGCTGCCGAGCCATACCGGCGCCACTACAAAATTTCTACAGTTGGACAATATGCTCTACTTGCTGGAAGGCTACAACGTCGCCGCCGTTTATAAGAACGGACGCCTGACCCACGGGAACAGCCCTATTGTCGGAAACCTGCACGGCCTTTCCGCTTCCTACAATCTCTTTTCCCGCGGTAATATGACCCATCTGCTGGCCGACCACCAGCTGTATCGCGTACAGCCGACCGAAGATGGAAGACTGCAGGCGGTTTTTATCGCTAATCTGAATTTTATCCCCGACATCTCGGCCGTCGAATACAACGCCGGGCTTGATTTGCTGCTCATCGCCACCCCCACCGAAGGGTTCTACCTTCTCCGCCGAAATAATTTCGGCATCAGCGGCTGGCCCATCGGCTTGCGGCAAGCCCTTGCCCGGCATCCATTCGGCCCATTGGTGCTGGGAAAACAAAACACGATCCTGACTGATTGGTTTGCCTTCCGGCCGGACGGCTGGTTTCAGCTGGCGAGAGATACCAGCCCCGTCTGGCAACGTTGCCTCTACCTCGACAAGCACGACCAGCTATGGGGCGCACTAAATAACATACCCCGCAGGATGACCACCGATCTCAACCCCGTAGCCCTCCTGCCCGCGCTCGATGCCAACATCCTCGGCTATCAGGAAGACAGCGCCGGTCAACTCTACTGCCTGACGGAACGATCACTCTGGCGACTGGGACCGGATGGCTTCCATCGGGTCTATACCCGGCCGCCCGATCAGCCAAACAACGTATGCTTTTCGCCGGCGGGCCTCCATCGCTTCTGGCTGGCAACCGACAATGGATTGGTGCTTTATGACGAGGTCTCGGGAAGCGCCACACCAGTACCGGAATTGAACAACAAACAAACCCGGGCCATCCATATCTGCCGCGACGGTTCTATCCTCGTGGGAACCTATGGCCAGGGCTATTTCTATTGCTATCACGGCCGTTGGCACGCGATGCCTGCCGACAAGAACGACTTCCTGGTCACGGCACACTGCTTTTTGGAAGACCGCCACTCCACGATCTGGATCTCCAGTAATAAGGGTCTTTTTAAAGTGCCCAAGAGGGACATGGACTCCTACGCGACCGGCGCCAGCAGCCAGCTTTACTACTATTACTATGGCAGGCGGGACGGACTGCTGACTAATGAGTTCAACGGCGTCTTTAGCTCCTGCGGCGTGATCACCCCCGACGGATTTGTCAGCCTCCTTTCCATGAAAGGAACGGTCTGCTTCTATACCGACTCCCTCCAAACAGATTTCCCCCACGCCGCCATCGACATGACCCATATCGAGATCGATAACCAGCCGATCGAACGGTCCGACACCATCACCCCCCACGCAGGCTATAACAACCTCACGGTGGAGATATCCTGCCCCTACCTCGGCGACCGTAATAATCTCTACCTGGAATACAATCTAAAAGGCCTCAACGAAGAATGGAAGGAAGTCCCTGAAGATGCCGTCGTCAGCCTCAGCCGACTGGCCCCGGGAACCTACCACCTCCGGGTCCGAAAAGTGAATGGTTTTGGCAAAGACAACTATCAATATCGTGACTGGACCATCATCGTTCCACGGCTTTTCTACAAAACGACCGCTTTCCTTCTCGTGCTTGTAGTGATTGCCCTGATCCTCCTGGTAATGTACATCCAGAACCGGCTCAAACTGGCCGAAAAGAAAAAGGAGGTCCGCCTCAAACAGGAGACCCTGAGCGAGACCGTTATCCAACTCAAGGATACCGTCGCCAGACTCCAGGAATCCGAACAAGCCCTCGTAAAGACCAGCGCCCACCGGGAAAAGCTGATCTCCCTGGTCATTCATGACCTCCGGTCCCCGCTCCGCTTCCTGACCATGCTCGCCGTCGACCTGCACGACAACCAACCGGGCCTCTCCCCCGCGGAGATCAGGGAACGCGCCTATTGGGTGAAGCAAGGCGCGCTGGATATCTATAATTTTTCCGAGGATTTCCTGCTCTGGATCACCAGCAAGAAAGATAATTTCAGCATCAGCAGCCGCCTTTTCCCGATCCGCCCGCTGCTGCAGGAGATTTCCGATTTTTTCCGCGAAGGGGTCCGGCAACGCGGTAATCAGCTTTCCTATGAAGCGGATGGGCAGCTGATGGTCTATTCCGACCCGCATGTCCTGATCACCATCATCCGCAATCTGGTCGACAATGCCAATAAATACACCAGCCAGGGTTCCATCCGCCTCACCGCGACCGGGCAGGGGCCCAATGTCCTGATTTGCATCTCCGACACCGGAAAGGGAATGAGTCCCCGGCAAATAGCCGCCTTTCTTGGCGAGGACAATATGGAGAACGTAAGCAGCGGCACCCAGCTGGGACACCAATTCATCTTCGATCTTACGCGCCGCCTCAACAGCGGGTTGTCTGTCGAAAGCGAAGAAAATAAGGGGACAAAGATAAGTCTGCTCCTGCCCGGCAGCGACTAAGCCCCCATCTGTTTCTTGTACTTACCAGGAGTGATCTGGTAGACTTTTTTGAACGCCAGGATATAATTGCTAATGCTGGAGTAGCCGATCTCATAGGCGATCTGGCTGATCGACTTGGCATTGTCCGCGATCATTTCCTTTGATTTTTCAATCCGCTTGTTCCGGATATATTCCGAAATGGTCATGCCATGGATCGATTTGAACAGGAAATTGAGCCGATGATAGCTGGTATACGTCTTTTTCAGAATGGAGTCCACCGTGAACGTATCAGAGCAATAAAATTCGGAAATATAGGATTCCACATCCCGGATCAGGGTTAGATCATCCTCATTTTCAATGTCAGAAACCGGGCTCATTCCAAGGAGGCTGCGATGCCGGGTGGAGACAAAATACTCCAGCAAACCGAGCACCTGGTTCTGCATACGCAATAGTTCTGCCCGGTGTCCGGGCAGAACGGAAACCGAGAGCGCTGACGAGAAAAGCGCCATCTGCTTCCTGCCGAGCCGGCTGGTTATCACATTGTCTTCCCCCTCCAGCAACTGCTCGATCTTACTGAACTGGGCATTTCCACAAAGAAAAAGCCGGAGCCAGGGTTCGGGAAGAGATATGGACAGCGCGGAGAATTGAATAGGCGCACGGGACTGGAACAGCAGCGGCCGGGTCGATAGGGACAAAAGCCCCATTCCCGGGCTGGCAGGCTGCCCCTCCTGATCAGGCCGGTTGACCGGGTGAACCAGCAGTTCCCCCTTATACTGGATGAACGTCAGGGTCAACCCCTTATCACCAGAATCGGGCAACGAGAGGTCCATTTGTGTACCGGATTCTCTTATTGTAGCTACTTTCAGGCCTATCGGCAATTGCACAGAATGCCAGTGCAGCACCGGGTCGGTCTTTTGCGGAACAGGATCTTGGAGTTTCATAGTAATTTATCGCGGGTTAGAGTTTAGGCGTTGGTCCGTTCTGTCCGGCATGCGCCTGGCAGAACTATTCGGCCCGGAAACCGGGCCGAACTAATGCGGATTCAGATAATGCCAGGGAGAAAAGCCATACTCCTTCTTGAAGGCCAACGTGAAATGAGAAGGATTGGAATACCCGATCTCCGTCGCCACCACTTTCACCGGTACTTTGCTATCCAACAGCTTCCGGGCATGCTCCAGCTTGTTCTTCTGGTAATATCCAAATAACGTTTCGCCATAATATTTCTTGAACTTGGTCTTCAGACTGGTAGGGCTCATCGCCGAGATCCGGGACAACTTTTCGATCCCCGGGAATTCCGTTTTATAATGCAGACACAGATATTGCTCGACACGCGAAAGACTGAAGGTGTCCTGTATGCTGAGGACGCTGCCATCCCGGCTCAGCTTATCCATCACAAAGAATTGCTGCAGCAGGTATTCAACAAGAATGGAAACGTTTCGGATCGTGAAAAGCTGCCGGAACGGATGCTGAACGATCTCTGACATAAAATCTTCCAGCAGCAGCCTGTATTTGAAGGTAATCGGCCAGCTCAGGGTATGCCTGTTCCCGGTAGACGAGAGGATGGACTGAATCGTACCCGCATCGAAATCCTGGATCAGATGCTCAAGCCCCGACCTTCGAACCCGAACGATGAGCGACCGGATGACCTTGTCCTTCGGATAGGTCACTACTTTGCCGTAGGCGAGGTCGGTAATGGATACCGTCGATTGGGACCCTTCAGACGATACACCCGCAGGCATCGCTGCCGCTTCCGGATCGGCCCTCCCTGTAGTGTCGATCTCATCAAAACATAAAATATAAGTGGATTCTCCGCGCGATGGCAGGAAATTGAAGATCAGATCCTCGGTTAGCATAGATGCGTTCACAGCCAACACCTCAATCCCGGCAGCCAGTCCTGCTACCGTAACAAAGCCTTTGCCTGTCTTCCCCGAAAGATACAACACTGAATCAGTTACAATACAAGACTTGTCTTCTGCGATCACCTCAAAACATTTCAGAAATGACTCTGAATTTTCAAGAGATACATAGCTCATTATTGAATAAAATTTATTTCATTCGCCGACAAGGTATTAATTAGGGGTTCGGAACACTATAGCAAAAAAGTGAATTGAAGGTAGTTTTTTTACTATAAATTTTCCGTATAAACCCTTATTCGCCAATTCGGCCTTGTCCTTCCTCGCCAATTAAAAACAGAATTTGAGCATTGAAATTGTCATTTTATTAAAAAATTTGCATGTTATCTGTTTTCTGTGCATACCCTAAATCCGAAACCGTATGAATAACTTTGCCAAAAGCTTCGCCGACACTGATCTGCGATCACTCCTCAAACAACAGCATAAGACTGTTTACTCCATCTGCCGCCTTTTTGCCCGCACTTACAAAGATCATCAACGCCTCTTTATGAACGTAATTTCCGCCGCCGCCCAAAATATCCGTTTCCGGAAAGGCGATGTCAACAAACAGACGATGCTCTGGCGCGCCTGTATAAACATGGCGGCCCTCCATTCCATCACGTCCACCATGGAACAAGCTCCCACCCGGGAAATAAAGTTTAAATCTCCTGATTACCAGCACTCTATGGAAGTATTGGATGACGCTATGGGAAATGCCGGCGACTACGATAAGTTCCTACTCTTTATCGATTTGGAAAATATCGATTCCAACGACCTGTTCGGCTCCGTCAATCGCCCGACAGCTCAGCCGGCCAGCGCTGCTCATGTCATACCCTACTTAAAGGAGAAATTGATATGGAGCTAGACAAGTTGCAACAGCAATGGAACAGCTTTCCGGAGGTATCCATGGAAGAGCGGCCCGTGCTTTCCTCTGACCTGGAAGAGATGGTAGTCACGAACCCCTTGTCCGACGCCTTTTACCTTCAACGGAAGCTGGTATTCAGAATCATCGTCTTTACCCTGCTTTGGCTGACCGGTGGCTGGCTCCTTCGCGCGCAGTGGCTGGGAGATCGGAAGGACATCTATTTGTATGTCGCCTTTTTTCTCCTGCTGTCCTATACCCTCTTTTTTCATATCCGGCTCATCCTGTTCGCCGATTACTCCACCTTGCTCGGCTTACCGCTCGTCCCCTTCCTGGGTAAGGTTGAGATCATCCTGGATAAGTATATCGCTTCCTTCAAACTGGTTTCCGCCGTTATCGCTTTTACCCTACTGGTCTGCTTTGAGCAGTGGATGACAAGGGCCAATCCTGCGCTCTTCGATAGCTTCCTGCACCGGGACTGGTCCAAATGGCTGCTGCTTGCCTTCCTGATCATCTCCTTCGATATCCTCCTTATGCATACGGTCATCCCCCGATACCGGAAGCTGGTGGAAACCGTGCGCAAATACCGCCATGGGATCGTCACCGCAAAGGCCAGGAGCGAGATCTGGACGATTAAGTAAACGGGGAACGAGCGAAGCCCCGAAAAAAAAATCGGCCTGCACCCCCAATATAAGCAATATCATTTATATTTGGCTTCTGTCCCCTCAAACCAAGAAAATGCAGAACATTCTTATCGCGGATGATCATTCCATTGTAAGAGCAGGCTTAAAACTCCTGATCAACAGTTCGATCCGGGACGTATCCATCGATGAGGCCGAAGACGGGGAAGCGGTGATCAAAAAGATGAAATCCGCGTCATTCGATCTGTTGATACTCGATATCAATATGCCGCACACGGAATCCTTCAGCCTGACCGCCTACCTGCTAAAAGAGTATCCCGGTTTGAAGATCATTATATTTACGATGAACCAGGAAATGTTCTTTGCCAAACGGTTCCTGAAGATCGGCGCCCACGGCTACCTGAATAAATATTCGAAAGAAGCGGAGATAAAATACGCCATCCAGAAGGTTTTGGGCGGAAAACGCTACATCAGCGATAACCTGGCGGAGATCCTTTCCGGTGAGCTGACCCGCAAGAAAAAGGATAACCCTTTTGAAGACCTTTCAGACCGCGAATTCGAAGTCGTTTTGCAAATGCTGAAAGGAAGCTCGGTTTCTGAAATTGCCAATACCCTCAGCCTTCACAAATCCACCGTCGGCACACACAAGACCCGCATCCTTGACAAATTGAAGATCTCCAACACCGTGGAGCTCATCAACCTGGCCCGCCTCTACGAGATCATTTAATGCGCCGGCTCCAACTGGAAGAATTTTTCAAGCGCCTTCCTTACCCCATCATCATTGTTCGTATCGGTCACATATTTCGCGTATGATTTGATATCATCCGGCGCATTCCCCATCGCGACACCCATTCCAGCAAACCGGATCATTTCGATATCGTTATAATTGTCCCCCATCGCAATGATCTCCTCCGGCGCCAGCCCCATGCGCTCACTTACAAACTTGACCGCGTTCGACTTGGAGCCCGTCTTGTCCATTACTTCAAGATAAGTGGCTTTGGAGGGATAAATATTCAGCTGCCCGTCATAGATCGATTTGAGATGCTTCTGGATCTCCAGGATCGCCGGCGGCTCGCTCATGACCATCATTTTGTTTGGCGCGATCTTCCGCGCCGCCCAGTCTTTGATTAGCTCTGCCAGCGGCCCGACCTTGAGCTTTACATCCATGATCTTCTGCTCATGATCCGTCCAGGCATCGTTGACCTCGGCATACCACTCACGTTGCAGGTAATACGCGATTGTTGCCTTAAAAGGCCGCACCTGCGCCGCCACCGCCGCCACGGTATCCAGATCGATCCGGGCGTCGAAAATAGCCTGCTCCTTCTCCACGATATAGCTGCCATTCAAGGTGATGATGGGATAGTCCTCCGGAATTCCGATCTCATGAAATGTCGGCAGGACGGCATTTAGCGGCCGGGCACTGACAAGGATAACCGGGATTCCTCTGCCGGTCAGCGTCCGTATTGTTTGCTCCGTCGCTTCACTGACGGAATGATCACTCCGAAGCAGCGTGCCGTCCATGTCAAGAAATACAGCTTTGTACATAACCTCCTTTTCTTGTTTTCGGCGCAATTTAAGCGACAAAATCTTAGACCCTCACATATATTTTCCTGCTATCCAGAAATTTCCCAACACTCCAGCAGATCATCATATAGATCAGCGCGAACAACAAAGAACCAAATGGGCCCGGTACCACGCTCATGATCCCATGCCCGGCCCATTCTGCCACATTCCCGTCCTTCCCGACCGGAATAGTTAAAAGGATCACGATCAAAAGCTCCGACACCATATACACAAACAAAGGGTTTTTCCCAAGCACCGTAAAGAACGAAGTCCATTTTGTCCTATGCCTGAATTCAGTGATATACGTCAAAAAAGACAACAAGACCATGTCGAGCCCAACCGTGAGACATACAAATGAGCTTGTCCAGATCTTCTTGTTAACCGGAAAGACCAGGTTCCAGAACCAGGCCAGCGCCAAAAACGCGCATCCCCAAAGCAAAAGCTTCGTCAACCCTTCATAGGTCTTTCCATGCTTGCTGATAAATACCCCCGTATAATAACCAATGACGACATTGACGATAGCCGGCAGCGTGCTGAGTATCCCCTCCGGGTCAAAAGCCACCCCTTCGCCATGATATAGATGATTCTCACCCATCACCCACACGTCCAGGCGGTACCCCGCATTCGACACCATCCCGAAAGGATCGCCACCGGACGCCGGAAATAGCAGCAGGATCACCCAATACCCAAGCAACAGCAAGCCCGAAATAAGGTATACGGTTCGGGTGGAGCAATAATAAATAAGCAGCGCAGCAGCCCCATAGCATAGAGCGATCCGCTCCAACACCCCGAAGATCCTCGTATGTGAAATGGGGTTTAGCACCAGATGGCCGTCATCGCCGGTGTGGAAAAAAGGAAACCAATACAACAAATAGCCGATCAGGAAGATGATAGCCGTCCTTTTGAGTATCTTCCACAGGACCGCCCCCTGGCTCATGGTCTCAAACTTCCTCATTCCAAAACTCAATGCATTGCCAACAGCAAACAAAAAGGAGGGGAAGACAAGGTCGGTCGGTGTAAATCCATGCCAGGCGGAATGCTCCAGCTGGGAAAAAGTGGGCTCGCCGCCCGACGTATTAACGATGATCATGAAGCAAACGGTCATGCCCCGGAAAACATCAAGGGCCAGCGAACGATTCGATGCGACGGGAGTTGATCCACTCATAAGCAAGACATTGAAGTGCGAAATATACCGAAAATTATCAAAACGCTACCAATATTTCATGCGCCCCACCGTTATAGAAAGGGCAGTAACCGCTCCTTAAATCCCATTCCATCACAATTGAAAACCAAAACTTTATACAAGCTGGTCTTGTGGACCGTGGTCGCTTTTCTGTCCTTTACCATAAGCGCCCGTGCCCAGCACGCACCCATCATCACCCGGTTCAAAGAAGGCAACCTCGCCGGCGACCTCAGTATCAGTACCGGCAGGTTAATTAAGGAGACTCTTCGCCACACCCATTACGCCGCAAAATATTATGTCGTTCTTCAATTCGACCGGCTCCCCGATCCACAACAGAAAAAAGAACTCGCCGATCTCGATATCCACCTGTTCGACTATATCCCGCAACACAGCTACCTGGCCGAGATCGATACCGGCTTTTCCCCCGCCAACCTCCGCCGCTACGCCGTGAATAGCGCCACCCCCCTTCCTCCCGCCATCAAACTATCCGGCCGCCTGGCTCAATACCCGGACGCTCTCATCGCTGTCAGCTGGTTTGGTACGCTGGACTCCCTCGAAGTCCGCCACCAGATCGCCGCCGCCGGCGCCCAGATCGTCCCAACCCGCATCCGACCCGCTCACACCGTGTTTATCCAGGCAGCCTCTCCCGCCGTCCTGCAAAAGATCAGCGCGCTGCCCTTTGTCAGCTACCTGGCTCCGCAGCCGATGACACCCAAGGCCCTCAACTATAACAATCGGGCAACGCACGGCGCCGACGCCCTGGCGGCGCCCTCTGGCAGGAATCTGCGAGGGGACGGCGTGGTCATCGGGATCGGCGACGATACCGATCCTTATACCCATATCGATTTCAGCGGCCGCGAGATCGACCGGTTCTCCGCGCCGCCGGGCGCCGGTCACGGCGTCCATACTTCAGGGATCGCCGCCGGAGGTGGGATCCTCAACCCCTACCTCCAGGGTATGGCCCCACATGCCACCCTGATCAGCCAGTATTTCAGCGATATCCTTCTGGAAGCGCCGGTCTATCTCAATGACTATGACATGACGCTCACCTCGAACTCCTATACTGACTACGATTACGGTTGTATCTATGACGGCGAGTACGACTACCTCGCCAATTATACCGATGCCCAGGCCTGGACCTACCCTTCCCTGCTGCATAGTTTTGCCGCCGGCAACGACGGCGACTTCACCTGCACCCCCTTTCCCCTACAATACGCCACCATCAAATCGGGCTTCCAGTCCGCCAAGAATATCCTGACCGTCGGCGATATCTACAATGGCAACTATACGATCAACAACGCTTCCAGCTGCGGTCCGGATGGCGACGGCCGCATCAAGCCGGAGATCGTCGCGGGCGGCACCAATATCTATTCTACCTGGCCTTACAACAACTATATTTCCGCAACGGGTACCAGCATGTCTTCACCCGCAGTCGCCGGCACCCTCGCCCTCCTGGTCCAACGATACCGTCAGTTGAATGCCGGGCAGGATCCTTCTTCTGCACTGCTGAAGGCACTGATCTGTAACACCGCGACAGACCTGGGTAACCCCGGACCCGACTACACCTTCGGATTTGGTTCTCTTAATGCCCTCGCCGCCGACATGATCCTGGAGAACAACCAATTCGCCATCGGACAACTGGCCAATGGCAATAACAGCGCTTCCTCGATCAACGTGCCCGCCGGTGCCCAACAGCTGCGCGTGATGTTGTGCTGGACCGACTATCCGGGAGCCCCCTATGCGGCCACCGCCCTGGTCAATAACCTCGACCTGACAGTCACGGACCCCGGCGCCGTCCTCCACCATCCGCTCATCCTGAACCCCGACCCGGCCCATGTCGGCGATGTAGCCGTCGAGGGGATCGACACGCTAAATAATATCGAACAGGTTGTCATCAACAACCCCACAGGCGGAGCCTTTACCATTACCGTGAATGGAACCGATGTTCCGCAAGGTCCGCAGCCTTATGCTATCAGCTGGCAGGTCATCCTGCCGTCCGTTCAATTGCTGTATCCATACGGAAACGAGACCTGGGTTCCGGGGAACACCGAGAACATCCGCTGGAATGCTTACGGAACCGGTGCCAATACCTTTACCATCGATTATTCCACCGATAATGGCATTACCTGGACGACGATCAGCAATGCCGTCCCCGCCACCGCAAGCGGCGTCTACCCCTGGATGGTTCCCGCCACCGCTACCAACGGGGCCCTCATCCGGGTCACCGCCAATAGCACCACCTACACCGACCAATCGCATTACCCGATCACCATCCTTGGCCAACCCGCGCTGACCGTCACCAACCCTTGTCAGGGTTATGCGCAACTGAACTGGACCTCCGTGCCCTCCGCCACCAGTTACGACGTCATGCAGCTCAAAGGAGACAGCATGGCTAAGATCGCGGGAACGACCAGCACCACCTGGCTTCAAGGCAACCTGAACCGCGACAGCAGCTATTGGTTTTCTGTCCGCGCCGTCAATGGCTCAAGTCCTGGCAGAAGGGCGATAGCCGCAAATGTCCTCCCCTCCGTCGGTACCTGCGCACTCGCCGCACTCAACAACGACTATAGCGTCGACTCCCTGATCGCCCCCCTTACCGGCCGGCAATATACCTCGACCCAACTGGGAACCAGCAGCAATATCAGCGTCGAGCTGAAGAACCTGGGTACCATCCCATCGGGTACCTCTTTTACGATGTCCTACCAGGTGAACGGCGGCGCCACCGTCGCCGAGACCAGTAACGCAACCGTCACGCCCAACGGCGTATATGCGTATACCTTCATTACCCCCTATGACTTTTCCGCCACCGGCGCCTACAATCTCCAGGTCTGGGTCTCCTATCCCGGCGACCCGCAACCCGGCAACGATACCCTTTATGCTACGATCCGGAACCTCAACAACGATCCGCTGACCCTGAATCCCGCTTATACCGAAGGGTTCGAGACCGCCGCCGCTGCCTCCTATTCGTCCCCCACCACGGGTTTCACCGGCCTTGACCGCTGTGACTTCCGCGCCGATACGCTCAACGGAAGGGCCAGCACCTTTATCAATACCGGCTTTGCCCGGACGGGCAATCGCTGCGCCACGCTGGATGCCGTACACTATAGCACGGGTCCGACATCCGACAGCCTGATCACCACCTTCAACCTCTCCAATTATTCCGCCGCCGACCAGCTCTGGCTCGATTTCTATTATCAAAACCAGGGGATCAATTTTAGTCTGCCCGGCAACCAGGTCTGGATCAGAGGCAGCGACCAGTCCGCATGGATACCTGTCTATACCCTGGACTCCAGCGCCGCCAATATCGGTATCTATCAGCCTTCGTCACATATCAACATCGCCGGTATCCTCCAATCCGCATCGCAGTCCGTCAGCAGCAGCTTCCAGATAAAATTTGGGGAAGAAGGTTATACGGCAACCACCGACGTCATCCCGGACGGCAGCCTGAACAATGGCTATTCCTTTGATGATATTACGCTGACGCGGGCCACGAACGATATCGGCATGGTAGCCCTGGTGACACCGGATACCTTGGGCCTCTGCTCGCTCTCCAACGCCGAGACCATTAGTTTGAAGGTCCGGAACTACTCAAATAGCACGGCCAGCAATATCCCCATTACCTATTCCGTCAACGGGGCCGTTGTTACGGAGACGATCCCCGCCATCAACGCCGGCGACTCGGTCATCTACACATTCACCAAAAAAGCCGACCTTTCCGCGTTTCAGGCCTACAGCATCACCGCCTGGGTCCACTATCCCGGCGATACTTATCCCGCCAACGATACACTTTCCCCAGTCAACTTCCAGACGACCCCACTTATCTCCAGCTTCCCCTACCTGGAAGGCTTCGAGAATAGCAATGGTTACTGGTATACCGGCGGCATCAACAGCAGTTGGCAATGGGGCGCGCCGCAAAAAACCATCATCAACAAAGCCGCAAACGGTAACAATTGCTGGGTGACCAGCCTGACGGGAGACTATAACGACAACGAACACTCCTATCTCTATTCCCCCTGCTTCGACCTGAGTAGCCTCCACCAGCCCGAGCTGTCCTTCAGCCATATCTTCCAGACCGAAGATGACTGCGACTGCGATTACCATTGGGCCGAATACAGCACCGACGGCATTAACTGGTTTAAGCTCGGAACCGTTGGCAGCGGTACCAACTGGTATGATAATGCAGTCCGCCAGGCCTGGCAGAAATCGTATACCAACTGGCATGTGTCGAGCTACGATATCCCGGTCAATTCAACCCGCGTCCGGTTCCGCATCGTCATGAGCAGCGACCCGGCGACGACCTATGAAGGCGTGGCCATCGACGACATACATATCTTCGACGCCGCTCCCGTCTATACCGGCCCCGACATCAGCAGCGGGCTCGCCCAACCGGTAAGCGGTAACAACTGGATCAATTTCAGCATGGGCGGCGGCCAGATCGCAGCCATCAATCCCAACGGTCAGGATCTCGGCCTGACCAACGTGAAGGTCTTCTTTAATAACACCGGCTCCATCCGCCATGACAGCCTCCAATATTACCTCGACCGGAACATCGTGATCCAACCCTCAAATCCGCCTTACGACAGCGTTTCCGTCCGGTTCTATTTCCTCGACAGCGAAGCCGACACCCTGATCGATGCCATCGGGTGCCCGTCCTGCACAACGATAAGCGATGCCTATCAGTCTGGTGTAGCCCAGTATAGTAGCCCTATCCCTGCCCAGGAAGACAGCACCCTGGCCAACGATACAAGCGGTCTCTGGAAGTTCCATGTGCCCCACCAACAGGTGAGCATCGTTCCCAATGACAACGGATATTATGCGGAATATTCGGTAGGTGGTTTCTCCGAATTCTGGATCTGCAACCAGGCGCCCATCCAGCCCGCCAACTCCATCCCCGCCCTCCTTTCCTTTACCGCCGTGAAGTCGGGTAGTGTCGCCCTGCTCCAATGGAGCGCCCGTCACGACCGGACCCTGGAGCAATATGTCATTGAGAAGAGCACTGACAGTGTCAATTTCTCCGACCTGGACTCACTGCCACCCCTGACCGATACGAATTCCGTCCACTCCTACCAATACACCGACCGTGGGTTGGTACCCGGAACAAACTGGTATCGCCTCCGTCTCATCGACCTCAACGGAAACGTAACCTATTCGCCCATCCGCTCCGTCGTCGTGTCGGGTGCCGCCGGCGTCGTCACCATCTACCCCAACCCCGTCACCGACGGAACCCTCTATATCAGCAGCACCGTCAATTGCCGGCGCATCCGGCTCATGGATGTGATCGGCCGGCTCATCCTCGACCAGGAAGTCCGGGGATATCTGCAAACCCTCTCTGTCCAAAACCTCGCCCGGGGTATCTATCTCGTTGTCATCGATACCGATACGGGTCGACAGGTACAAAAGGTTTTTGTTAAATAGGGGGCCCCTATATCCGGAACCGCCTTATATTTGCCCTCCCGCCGGCAAGCGCTGGATCGGGACCCCAATAAAATAGATATACCAATGAATTTCAACCGAGTAAACAATATCGTGGGCTGGATCGTCGGATTGATTGCCTGCACCGTGTATGTCATGACGATGGAACCGACCGGCAGCTTCTGGGACTGCGGTGAGTTTATTTCCAGCTGTTTCAAACTGCAAATCCCCCATCCTCCAGGCGCCCCATTGTTTATCCTCCTTGGCCGCTTCTTTATCATCCTGTTCGGTGACAACCCCCATACCGCCGCACGCGGCGTCAACTTCATGAGCGCGATCGCCAGCGGCCTGTCCATCCTCTTCCTGTTTTGGTCCATCACCCACTTCGCCCGCCGCATCGTACAGAAAGGCGATCCCGGAGCACAGCCCGATCGTTCCCAGATATTCACTATAATGGCCGCCGGTGCCATCGGCGCCCTCGCCTATACCTTTTGTGACTCCTTCTGGTACAGTGCGGTGGAAGGGGAGGTTTATGCTTCCTCCGCTTTCTTTACCGCCCTTGTCTTTTGGGCCATCCTCAAATGGGAAGAGCAGGCCGACAAACCCGGCGCCGACAGATGGATCATCTTTATCTTTTATATGATGGGGCTTTCCATCGGTGTCCACCTCCTGAACCTGCTGACCATTCCCGCGATCGTGATGGTGTATTACTTCAAACGGTACAAGCCAACCACCTGGGGAACCATCATCGCCTTTCTGATCGGTTGCGCCATCACCGGCAGCGTACTGAAATTCGTGATCCAATATACCATCAAGGGCGCAGGGGCGTTTGATATCTTCTTCGTCAATGACCTCCGCCTGCCTTTCTTTTCAGGCTTTGGGGTGTTCTTTACCCTACTCACCGCCGCACTGATCCTTGTCAATCGCTGGGCGGTTCGAAAAAAATACTACTATCTTAAGATGGCCGTCTGGTCCATAAGTTTCATGCTCCTGGGTTACTCTACCTATTTTACCACGATGATCCGTAGCAATGCGGATCCCGGCGTAGACATGTATAACGTGGACAACCCCGTATCCCTGGAAGGCTATCTGAGCCGGGATCAGTACGGCGACTGGCCGCTTCTCTACGGACCCGATTATACCGACCCGGCGCCGACATCCGAAGGCTCCGACAACTTTGTGAAAGGAAAAGACCAATACGAGCTCGCTGGCAAGTCCGTCGTCCAGGAGTGGGGCAATACCCCCTCCTCTCACTGGTTTCCCCGGATGTGGAACAGCGGCAACGAACGCCAGGAGATCGATACCTATAAACGATTCGGTCACGTGGAAAATGATGACCCTCCGACAATGGCGAACAATATCGCCTATTTCTGGAACTACCAGACCGACTGGATGTTCATCCGCTATTTTATGTGGAGCTACGCGGGCAAACAAAACGATCTCGAAGGCTTTGGCAATCCCCGCGACGGCAACTGGATCACCGGTATCTCCTTTTTCGACAACGCCCGGCTGGGCGACCAAAGCAAGCTGCCCGATAGCATCCATATCAACAACAAATCCTATAACCGGCTCTACATGTTGCCCCTCTTCCTGGGCATCTTCGGCCTGGTCTTCCAGTTCATCCGTCATCGAAATGATTTCTGGATCGTCATGCTGCTCTTCTTCTTCACCGGTTGGGCGATCGTCATCTACCTTAACCAGGCCGGGCTTCAGCCCCGCGAACGGGACTACGCTTACGCCGGAGCCTGCTACGCTTTTGCCATGTGGATCGGACTGGGTGTAATTGCCGTCCGGGAGATCCTGGAGAAATACGCGTTCAAGGGCCGCATCGATGTCGCCAACTACGTGTCCGCCGGCTTGTGCTTCCTGGCGGTGCCCGTCCTGATGTGCAACCAGGAATGGGACGACCATGACCGCAGCAAAAAAACCCTCGCCCGCGACCTCGCAAAGGACTATCTCGAGAGCTGCCCGAAGAACGCCATCCTGTTCTCCTTCGGCGATAACGATACTTATCCACTATGGTATGCGCAGGAAGTGGAAGGCATCCGCCCCGATGTGCGCGTCATGGTCAATACCCTTCTGAGCAGCGACTGGTACATGAACCAGATGCGCTACAAGATCAATGAAAGCGCACCATTCGACGTCATCTTCACCCCGGAACAGATCATGGGAGACAAACGCAACTTGACGTATTTCAGCGACAAAATGGCCGGCTTCGACCCCGCCAAATATTATGACCTGCACGATATCCTGCAAAATGTGGTCGCCAGCGATGATTCGAAATACACCGAGACGGCAGAAAGCGGACAAGTGATCAATATGATCCCCACCCACCATTTCTCGGTCCCCGTCGATCTCAATACCGTCCGCAGCAATGGAACGGTACACCCCGGCGACAGCGTCGTCAGCGAATTACGTCTCGACATCCCGGCTGACAAACGATTCCTGATAAAAAGCGACCTCGCCATGCTCGCCGTTATCGCCACCAGCAAATGGCAGCGGCCGATCTGCTTTACCTCCCCGCAGGAATTGAACAACCTCGGGCTTTCCAAATACACCCGCCTTCGAGGCCTCGCCTACCAGCTCGTCCCCGTGGAAAACCCCAACGGCCGCAACGGCGAAGCCGTCGATAACGATGCCGCCTTCCAAACGATCATGGAAAAATTTGCCTATGGCGGCGCCGGCACACCCGGTGTCTACTACGACGAAGAGAACCGGCGCCACCTCAATACCATCAAATACGCAACCGCCCAGGTGGCCGAAAGCCTGACTGAAGCGGGTAAGAAGGATTCCGCCCGCAAGGTGCTGGAGCACTACGACCAGAATGTCCTGCAATCCAATTTCCCCTACGGCATGACCTCAAACCGGAATAACCTCCACGATTATTTCTCCTTCCGTTTCCTCGAAGCCTGCTACGCAGCCGAAGACTGGGCGCTTGCTAAAAAGGTGGACGCGTCGCTGAAGAAGGACCTCCAGCAGCAATTGCGCTACTATAAATCCCTCGGCGACAATATGACCGATGAACAGATGGCGATCAATGCCCAGATGCAGCTCCAAAAGAAAGGCGGCAACCTTAGCGAGCATCAGCAGGAATTCGCCCAGGACATCCTGTCCACCTACCAGTTGATCATGCAGCTCGACCAATGGGAAAAGCAGTATTCCAAAGGCGCCCCGGCGCCCCCGGGCACCACCCCACTAAAATAATAGGATAAAAAAAGGCCATTTGGTCTTTTTTTTTTGAATATATGCTCGCCCCGCCCTATCTTTGTCTATCATAATGGTAGACATTATATGACAAGGTCCTCCTCCCATCTGTTGCCTACTTCGTCCATCTCCTGCAACCCCTGCTGTTGTTGCTGTTGATCCGGTCTATCCCATCCCCGGCCATAGACAGTCTTTCACAAACACAATCATGATCACATAAGATGGACAAAAGCATAACATCCCTGAATACCAAAATACTCGACCAAATTAGTGGATTATCCATCCCGGAGACCCTGGCATTCCTGTCCGCCCACTTCCCCGGCCAGGTCACCTTCTCGACTTCCTTTAGCCTGGAGGATCAGGTGATTACACACCTTATCCTTTCCGCCGGCCTTCCCATCTCCATCTTTACGCTGGATACCGGCCGGCTTTTCGCCGAGACCTACTCCGTATGGAGCGCCACAAACGAACGATACGACGCAAAGATCACGGCCTATTACCCCGACCGGGCGCTGCTGGAACCCTGGCTGCAATCAAACGGCCCCAACGCGTTCTATGACTCGGTAGCCAACCGAAAGGCCTGCTGCCATATCCGCAAGGTCGAACCCTTGAAAAGAGCGTTACGGAGCCAGGCCGTCTGGATCACCGGACTGCGCGCGGAGCACTCTCCCGAAAGACAGGATCACCAGATCCTGGAACGGGACGATGCCAACGGCGTCATCAAATACAACCCACTCCTGCACTGGGATACCACCGCGGTCAGGGCCTTCGTCGACCAGCACAATATTCCTTATAACCCATTACACGACAAGGGATTCGTCAGCATCGGCTGCGCCCCTTGCACCCGCGCCATCCGCCCGGACGAGGACTTCCGGGCCGGTAGATGGTGGTGGGAAGACAACAGTAAAAAAGAATGCGGCCTGCACGTAGCGGGTCTCCAAATTAACGGATTATGAGCACGACAACCATATCGACCACATTAGATTACCTGGACCAGCTGGAGTCGGAAGCGATCCACATTCTCCGGGAAGTCGCAGGCCAATTCGAACGCCCGGCGCTTTTGTTCAGCGGCGGGAAGGATTCCATCACCCTTGTCCACCTGGCCCTGAAGGCCTTTCGGCCAGGCAAATTTCCCTTTCCCCTCGTGCACATCGATACCGGCCATAATTTCCCTGAAGCATTGGCCTTCCGTGATGAACTGGCCAGCCGTATCGGTGAACGGCTGATCGTCCGGAACGTAGGAGACACGATCAATAAACGGCAGCTCACCGAACCCGGCGGAAAATTCGCCAGCCGCAACGCCCTGCAGACCTACACCCTGCTGGACACGATCGAAGAGTTCGGTTTCGACGCCTGTATCGGCGGCGCCCGCCGCGACGAAGAAAAGGCCCGGGCCAAGGAACGGATCTTCTCCATCCGCGATGAATTCGGTGGCTGGGACCCTAAACGGCAACGCCCCGAGCTTTGGAATATCTATAACGGCCGGATCAGTAAAGGGGAGAACGTACGGGTCTTTCCCATCAGCAACTGGACAGAATTGGATATCTGGAACTATATCCGCCGCGAAAAGATCGCCTTGCCGTCCATCTATTTCGCCCACGAACGTGAAGTGATCCATTACGAAGGACAATGGGTGGCGATCTCCCCCTTCATCCGGCTGGATGCCGAAGACCGGGTAGAACGTCGCCGCGTGAGATACCGCACCGTCGGTGATATGACCTGCACCGCCGCAGTGGAATCTGCAGCCGTCGGCATCGACGACATCATCCGGGAAATCACAGCCACCCGGACCAGCGAACGCGGCGAGACCCGCATCGACGATAAGGTCTCTGAAGCGGCTATGGAAGACAGAAAACGTAACGGATATTTTTAAAACGACAGCAATGGACCTACTCAGATTCATCACAGCAGGCAGCGTCGACGACGGGAAAAGCACCCTGATCGGCCGCCTCCTTTACGATAGCAAAAGCGTTCTGACCGACCAGTTGGAAGCACTCGAACGGCAAAGCCGCAACAAAGAGGACGGCGGGATCGACCTGGCCCTCCTCACGGATGGCCTGCGCGCCGAACGGGAACAGGGCATTACCATCGACGTCGCCTACAAATATTTTTCGACGCCGCGGCGTAAATTCATCATTGCCGACGCCCCGGGTCATATCCAGTATACCCGCAACATGGTCACCGGCGCCTCTAACGCCAACCTCATCATTATCCTCATCGACGCCCGTAACGGCATCGTGGAACAAACCCGCCGCCATTCCATTATCGCCTCTCTGCTCAATATCCCCCACGTCGTCATTGCGATCAACAAAATGGACCTCGTGGACTATTCCCGCGACCGATACAACGATATCGTTATCGACTATGCGGAGATCGCCCGGACCCTGCAGTTGAAAGACGTCGTCTACCTGCCCATCAGCGCATTGAAGGGTGACAATATCGTGAAGCGGTCGGCCAACCTGGCCTGGTACGATGGCCCCGCCTTGCTGGAACTGCTGGAAGAGACTGAGCTGCAGAAAGATATCGACCACTCCCGCGGCCGGCTGTCCGTCCAATATGTTATCCGCCCGCAAACCGAAGCGCACCATGATTACCGGGGCTATGCCGGCAAGATCAGCAGCGGCACCTGGCGGAAAGGCGATCTCATCACCGTTTTGCCGTCCGGCCTGACAAGCCGCATCCGCGAGATCTCAACCGGTGGCCACGTGGTCGAGACCGCCGTTGCTCGACAAAGCGTTATCCTGCAACTGGAAGACGATATCGATATCAGCCGGGGCGACTTACTCGTAACCGGCGATCGCCCGCCGAAGGCCGCGCAGGATTTTGAAGCGCTGGTCTGCTGGATGGACACCAAACCCCTGAGCGCCGGTAACAAATACCTGCTCCAACTGGGAAGCCGGACCGTTCGGGGAATGGTCAGGGACATCGAATACCGGCTGGACGTCAATACACTGGAACGGCAGCCTTCCCCCGGCCTTGCGGGTCTCAACGACATCGTTAAGATTTCCCTCCGCACCGCCTCTCCGCTGCCCTTCGACGCGTATACCGATCTGCCCGCCAACGGCGGCGCGATCCTCATCGACGAAACCAGCCACGTCACCGTCGGCGCCTGCTTATTGCAAACAACATGAACCACCCGAATAACCATATCGCCCCGGCCCGCCCCACCCACCCCACCCCGGGAAAAGTCATCTTCATCGGCGCCGGTCCCGGCGACCCCGAACTCCTAACGGTCAAGGCCCTGCGCTGGCTGCAACGCGCCGATGTCATCATCGCTGATCGCCTGGTAAGCCCGGAGATCCTGTCCGACTACAGTACCCCAACGGCGACTGTCATCCACGTCGGTAAGCAAGGCGGCAGCGAAGCCAGCACAGCCCAGTCTGCCATCAACGAGCTGCTCGTGACGCACGCCATGTCCGGCCGCCTCGTCATTCGTCTCAAAGGCGGCGATATCTCGATCTTCTCCAATATCCTGGACGAGCTGCGGTCCCTCGTTGCAAACGGCATCGGATACGAGCTGGTCCCCGGCATCACCGCGGCTCTCGGCGCGGCCGCCTACGCAGGTATCCCTCTTACCGCCCGCGGCTACTCCACAGCTGTCCGCCTGCTCACCGCCTGGCGACATGACCTGCTGGATGACCAATATTGGAGTGATCTTGCCCAAACAGATGATACCCTGGTCTTTTATATGTCCTCAGACCCCGCCGACGAACTGGTGAACCGCCTCCTGGCGAACGATATCCCCGAAGATCGTTGGATCACCGTGATCGAACAGGCCACGACGCCAAAACAACAAATATCGAATTATCCGATCCATCAATACATCGCAGCAGCCGCCGGCCGCTCCTGGCAATCTCCTTCCCTGATCATCATCGGAAAGGTGGGCGCCCTGCAACCCGACTTCGGTTGGTTACCCGATGCCGTATCGACATCACTCTATTTTCCTCCGATAGAGCCCATAACATCAAAAAAGACTTCACTATGCTGAATTCGCCAAAATTAACCCTGGTCCAGGAATTGATCGCCGGGGCATCCCGGGAAGAGCTGATCTGGTTGAGCGGGTACCTGGCCGGCATAGTCGCACAACGATCCAACGGAGACGCCGAGACGCCGGTCACAGCTGCCGGCCCTACCACATCCTCCGCCGAACCAGCTGCGCTATCCGTCAGCCGGATCACGATCGCCTATGGCACGGAAAGCGGCAACTCAAAAAAGCTGGCCACCGACTTTGCCGCCAAAGCCCGGAAGAAAGGAATCCCGGCCAAACTGGTCGGCCTCGAACAATATCGCCTGAACGATCTCCCCAAAGAAGAATATTTCCTAACAGTCATCAGCACCCAGGGCGACGGTGAGCCCCCCGCTGCGGCAAAGAAATTCTACGATCATATCCACCAGGGCGGCCTCCGCCTGGAAAGTCTCAAGTACAGCGTACTGGCCCTCGGTGATACTTCCTATCCCCTCTTTTGCAAGGCTGGCGAAGACGTCGACCAGCAATTAAATAAGATCGGCGGCCAGCGCATCGCCTCGCTGCAAAAATGCGACACCGACTACGAAGCCGACGCAGACCACTGGTTCGATAATATCCTCCGGCAACTCAACAACCCCGCAGCAACCAACCCTGCCCCTGCCGCAGGTACGATCGCCGCCCCGCGCTCCGGTGGAAAAAAGATCTACACCGGTACCATCCTCACCAATGTCGACCTAAACGACCGCGGGTCCGCTAAACGCACCCATCACCTCGAGATCGCGGCCGAAAACGTGGATTACCAACCCGGAGACTCCATCGGTATCGTCCCCGAAAATTCCGCGGCGATGATCGAGGCTATTATTGCCCTGACCGGCATCGACCCCGGCCACCGTCATTTCCATAAGTCCGAAGACTGGTCCGTCTCCGACCTGTTGAAAAAGAAACTCAATATCGTTTACCTGCCCGAACGGGTCGTAAAAAAATACGCGGACATCGTCCGGCAGGAAATCCCCCAAACCCGTATCGGCCTCCTGGATCTGCTGAAGATCTACCCGGTAAAAGACAGTGGGCAATTCCTGGACGTGATCTCCATCCTGGAACATACGGCTCCCCGGCTGTACTCCATTTCCTCCTCTCCGGAAGCCCACCCGGGCGAGATCCACGTCACCGTAGCCCGGGATACCTTCTCGATCAACGACGAATTGAAATACGGACTTTGCTCCGACCACCTTTCCCAACTGATCCCCGGCCATACCGTTGACTTCTACGTCCACCATAACTCCCAGTTCAGGTTGCCGGCGCCGGAGAAAGACATCATCATGATCGGCCCCGGAACCGGCATCGCCCCCTTCCGCGCCTTTCTCGCCGAAAGGGATAGAACCGGAGCAGCAGGCAGGAACTGGCTGTTTTTCGGCGACCAGCATTTCACCACCGACTTTCTCTACCAATCCGAGATCCAGGACTGGGCCCGGACCGGCGTACTAACGCGTATCAATACCGCTTTTTCCCGGGACCAGGCGAAGAAGGTATATGTCCAGCATAAAATGCAGAAACATGCAACCGAACTTTTCCAATGGCTCGAATCCGGCGCCCACCTCTATATCTGCGGAGCAAAGGAGCCCATGAGCGTGGACGTGGAAGATACCCTGCTGTCCATCATCCGGCAGGAAGGGAACCGGAACGCCACGCAGGCCGAATCTTTTCTCAATGACCTGAAAGAATCCGGCCGCTACCTAAAAGACGTCTATTAATCGTGAATAGGAACATATGAACGAAACAAAACATTTATCGGCCGCCGAACGGATCAAGCAAAACAGTGACGCGCTACGCGGCACGTTGGCCGAAGGGTTGGAAGGCGAGTTGAGCGGCGCCGTCAGCGATGACGACCAGTCCCTCGTGAAATTCCACGGCATGTACCAGCAGGACGACCGCGATCGCCGTGAAGAACGCGCGGAAAAAAAGCTTGAACGCCTGTATTCCTTTATGATCCGGCTTCGCGTCCCGGGCGGCTTCTTTACACCCGAACAGTGGATCGCCACCCATCATATCGCAGGCGAGAACTCCACCGGTGTCATCAAGATCACCACCCGGCAGACCATTCAGCTGCACGGTATCCTCAAAAGCCGGGTCAAACCGACGATCTCCGCCTTCAATTCCGTAGCACTCGACTCCATTGCCGCCTGCGGCGACGTCAATCGCAACGTGACCTGCACGGCCAACCCGTTGCAATCGCCCATCTATGAGCAGGTCCATGCCTACGCGGCAAAGATCAGCCAACTCCTGCTGCCAAAGACCCATGCCTACTACGAGATCTGGCTGGATCAGGAACAGCTGGCCGATAAGAAGCAGGAAGAGGACCCGCTTTACCAGGACCGCTATCTCCCGCGGAAATTCAAGATCGGCATCGCCATCCCGCCGAATAACGATGTGGATGTCCTCACCAATGACCTCGGTTTGATCGCTATCATCGAAGCAAACGAATTGAAAGGGTTCAATCTCGCCATCGGCGGCGGCCTCGGCACCACGCACGGCAACGCGGAAACTTACCCGCGACTGGCGACCGTGATCGGTTTTGTCCCCGCCGATGACCGGCTGTTCAAGGCCATCTATGAGATAGTTACCATCCAGCGCGACTACGGCAACCGCAGTGATCGCAAACTGGCCCGCCTGAAATATACCGTAGACAAATACGGCGCGGACTGGTATCGGCAGGAACTGGAAAAACGGACCGGCTTCCGGCTGGAAGAACCCAGGTCCTATGAATTTATCGATCGTACCGAACACTTTGGCTGGCAAAAAGATCATAAAGGCCTTTGGCATTACACCCTGTTCGTGGAGAATGGCAGGGTCGTCGATGACGAAATCGCGGCCCTCAAATCAGCCTTGCTCGAAGTGGCCCAAACCGGCAAGGCAAATTTTCGATTCACCGTCAACCAAAAGATCATTGTGGCCGATGTCCGGCAAAATGACAAGACGCTCATCCACGGTATCCTGGAAAAATTCAACATCATCCGTCACACAGATGCCGCCTCCGCGATCCGGAAGAACTCCATCGCCTGCGTGGCACTGCCTACCTGCGGGCTGGCACTCGCGGAATCACAACGCTACCTGCCTACGCTCATCAGCCATATCGAACGCCTGCTAAACAACCACGACCTCGAAAAAGAAGCCATCATCATCCGGATGACCGGCTGCCCCAACGGCTGCGGCCGGCCCTATGCCGCGGAGATCGGTTTTGTCGGCACCGCGCTTGGCCACTATAACCTTTTTCTTGGCGGCGATCACGAAGGGACCAGGCTCAACCGGCTCTATAAAGAAAGCCTCGACGAAGCCGCCATCCTCAAGGACCTCGACACCCTGTTCTGGCTCTACAAAAAAGAACGCATCACCGGCGAACGATTCGGCGATTTCGCCTTTCGGCAACGGTGGTTCAAACAATAATTTTCAAGTTTCGACACTGATCTGATCATCGGATCAGTTTTTTTCCGTTTCTTTACTCTACTAAATTAATAGACTAATGAGAATCTTTATTGCTGCCCTCTTCCTGGGCTCACTGCTTTGGACAACGACTGCAAAAGCGCAGACCGCAGACGACATCCTGAACCTCTTAACTAAAAAAGGCGCTATCTCCCAACAGGAGGCCGATTCCATTCGCCGGGAATCCAGTGCCCGCCAGCGTCAAAGCGAAGCGGTTGCCGATTCCTTCCCCCTCCGGCTGGGCCGCTCGCTCAGTCTTAGCGGTTATACCCAGGTGGTCTATCAGAATTTTGAGCATCCCCTCTCCGGCAAATATTACGACGGATTCAGCATCAAACGCGCTCGCCTGGACTTCCAGGGACATTTCTCCTCTCAGTTCGATTATCGGGTGCTCGTCGACTTTGTCGGTCAGAGCGGCGCCAATGGCAGCGCACCCACCGGCGGCCAGCTGATCTCGCCCTTTCTCGTGGAAGCCTACGTCACCTACAAACCCTTCACCTGGCTTAACGTGAAAGCCGGCCAGATGATCATCGAATTCGGCCCGGAGAACACCACCCAGGATCGTAACCTGGACCTGATCGAGCGGAGCCAGGTCGTCAATGCACTGGTCGCGCGGAAAGGTGACGCCGCCAACGGCCTTTTCGATTCCATCGGCAACCAGAACGGCAGAGACATTGGCATTCAGCTGAACGGAAGCCTCTTCCGCTTCGAAGGCCGCCACCTCATCGACTACTATGTCCAGCTGCTGGATGGCGCCGGGATCAACACCCTCGATAACAATCAGTCAAAAGACATTGACGCCCGGCTCGTTCTCCATCCGCTTCGCTTTCTCAGCCTCGGCGGTTCTTATTACGACGGGTTCGATCGCTTCACCGGCACCCCGACAAAAGACCAGCTTCGCAGCCGCTGGGGCGTCGAAGCAGACCTCGAGCTGAACGCCCTGTCCGCAAAAGGGGAATACATCCGCGGCCGGGATGGCAGCAATAATCTCAAGACCGGCACCAACGCTACTACACATGAAGGCTGGTACGGCCAGGTCGGCTATTTCATCTTCCCCCGTCACCTGCAAGGCGTATTCCGTTACGATTGGTATGACCCCAATACCGCCAAAAGCCTGGTGAAAAGCACCTATTACGATTTCGGGCTGAATTACTTCTTTAACGTCTGGACAAAAGTACAGGTCTACTATTCCCTTCGGAACCAGGAGGGCCCGGCGATAAACAACAATCTGTTCGAAGCCCAGTTGCAGTTGGCGTTTTAACGCCTAATAAGTCCACCAATCTTGTAGAAAAACGCTAAATTTATGATCTCATTGATGGAAAAAGAAAACGATAAGACCACACCCGACACGAACTCCGGCAACAACCTCTTTCCGATATTTATCAAGCTCGAGGAGCTGAAACTACTGATCGTCGGCGGCGGTAACGTTGGCCTGGAGAAATTGCAGACGGTCCTTCAGAACTCGCCCTCCACCACGATCAGTCTCGTCGCGCCCGTGATCATTCCCGCGATCCGGGAACTGGCCGAACTACACCCCAATATCCGGTTGCTGGAACGTCAATATGATCCCCGGGATCTGGAAGATGCCGATATCGCCATCGTGGCTGTCAACGACAGGAATGTCAGTGAGACCGTCGCCCGCGAGGCCCGGGCCGGTGGCATCCTCGTAAACGTCGCAGACACCCCCGATCTTTGCGATTTCTATCTCGGCTCGGTCCTGCGGCGTGGCAACCTGAAGATCGCCATTTCCACCAATGGCAAATCCCCAACCATCGCCAAACGACTGAAGGAAGAGATCGGCCATATGATCCCCGACGAAATGGATGCCGTCCTCGACAACATGCAAACGATCCGCACCCGCCTCAATGGCGACTTCGCCGAAAAGGTCCGCCGCCTCAACGAACTGACCAGCGTGCTGACCTCGCCGGCCGACTTGCCCGCTGACCTCAGCACCTTCCGAACCGCCAAACAGGAAAAACAGATCCTGCTCCCGGGCCCCGCCCAACGCAAATGGCAACGCATCGTCAAATGGTGCCTCTTCGCCTTTGTATTCATGATCATTGGTCACGCCATCCTCTCTCTCTTCCCCCTTGGCGGCTTCGACGATTTCCTGCGTGCCCTTCCGAAAGAGTTCGACGCCCGCGTCTTCGGCATCATGACCCTGGCGGGCTTCCTCGCCCAATTTGTCGACGGCTCGATGGGTCTTGGCTATGGCACCATTTCTACGACCTTTCTCCTCGCCTATGGCGTGAGCCCGGCTATCGTCAGCAGCCGCGTACATTCCGCCCGTGTCTTCTCGAGCGGCGTATCAGGCTACAGCCACCATCGCTTTGGCAATATCAATAAGAAACTGTTCCGGACGATCGTCATTCCCGGCGTGATCGGTGCCATCCTCGGTGCCACCCTTGCCTACTTTGGGAAAGAATATTCCAATTATGTACGTATCCCGCTTTCCTTTTATACCATTTATCTCGGCTATTATATCATTCGGAAAGCATTTGCCCGCCAAAAAGCCGGCGATAAGGTCCGAAGGGCGGGCTGGCTCGCCTCCATCGGTGGCTTTATGGACGCCTTCGCCGGCGGTGGCTGGGGTACCCTGGTTACCAGCACCCTGATCTCGAAAAGAAAGAACCCGCGTTATGTGATCGGTTCCGTCTGCCTGGCCGAGTTCTTTGTCGTTCTCGCCAGCTCCATCACCTTTTTCATCCTTCTGCGCAACATCCCGCTCATCGACATTGCCGGACTGATCGTCGGCGGCATCATCGCCGCCCCCATCGCGGCCCGTCTCGCCGGCAAACTTCCCGCCCGAACCATGTTTATCTCGGTCGGATCACTCGTTATCCTCACCAGTTGCAGCACTCTTTGGAAATCCCTTCAATACGTGATCCACCATCTCTAAGCCATAAATCCAATTGTGGCGAATTCGCCACAATTAAACCTTTCTCATTTCTGCACAGCCCTTCGCGCCCTATGACGCCACCAGCAAACTACATCCCCGGACATCACTGTGATCCACTCGTCCGGCTACGGTAAACCCGCCATCTTCGCAAACTACCCCGATATCCTCCGTCGCCAAAAAGGAGCAAGACCATACATTTGCCAGGTCGACTACATTGATCAATCCCTCCCCTCGCGCGCGCACTTCGAGAGGATCATCCTCACTCCGCACCAGCACCTTCATCCAACCCGGACACCGAAACAACCCCCCGCCAGCCGAATACGCTTGCGACAACAACTCCGTCATCCCGTATTCCGCATGCACCGCTTTCACCCCCAGCCGTTCCCGCAGAAAACTATGCAACTCTTCCCGCGTGATCTCCCGACGCCGCCCCTTCATCCCCCCCGTCTCCATGACAACTGTATGCTTGAGCGAAAGCGTATACCGCTCCGCGAGATCAAGCAACGCAAAGGTCACTCCAAACAGCATAACCGGCTGCCCCGCCGCCTCCAGGCGTAGCAGGAGCCCGTACAAGGCCTCATGCGAATCCAGATAAAATCCACTATCCGGATGCCCGCTCGCCCCGATCAGGTCATTAACCATGTAAACCAGCGAGGAATGCGATCGCTCCAGGTAGGCCGGCAACAAACCGATAATGCACCAGTCTCCGACCGGACCGTAAAAATGCTCAAACCCTCCCCGAAAACTCCGCCGATACAACCCCAGGTCCTTCACCAGATGCCTGCTCGTGACCATACCCGTCGTACCACTGCTTTCAAACACGATATCCGGAATAAACTCACCCGTGCGCACCTCTTGAGTCTTGAAGAAACTGACCGGAAGAAATGGAATTTCATCCATTCGACCGACCGATTCCGGCCGCACCCCCAAAGTCTGGACATATTCCCGGTATAGCGGGTTCTGATCGTATTGGAACCGGAAAATCTCAAGCGCCCGGGGAACAAAATCCGCATCGGGAATCGAAAAGACCGACTGAGGAGGAAAAGATGGCATGTAAGTCATTCACCGCGAGATATCAGGGGCAATTGTTAAAAAAGTCCTATTGACCCACCCAAAATTAAGCCCTTTTGGACAAAATTAGGTAGGTTTGCAGGTATCAAATCAGTTTCATGAAACCGAGTCCCTTTCTGATACCCGCTGTGCTCCTCGCATTGATCACAACGACATTGGTGGTGGTAAGCTGCACTAAGAACAACTCCGGTAAGCCGACACTCTCCCTTGTCTCCATCAATACTACCGTTCAGGCCAATGACTCGCTGCGGATCACATTTAAATTCACCGGCGGCGCCACCATCAATAACGGCCTGATGTGGTCCATCCGAGACCGCATCAACGTCAATCCCGCAACAAACCTGTCCGGCGGCGACACCGTCAACTTTCAATTGCCTTCCTTCTCTGGCGCCAGCGGTCAGATCTATTTATCCCTTCCCTGGCAGGGCTATCTCAATGAGACCGCCACCGAGAACGATACCTTTTTGTTTAAGTTCTTTGTCCAAAACGCCGACACCACGATGACCAGCGATACCGTTAACTCCCCACAGATCATCGTCCTCTACCAATAGCCATGTTCGCGTCCGCATTATAACCGGAATACATCGTGTTGAGAAAAATTGTCGATTTTGTTGTCTTCAGCAGCCTCTATGTCGCTATCTGCGCGGTGCTGATGATCTGGCAAACCAGCCGCCTGCTGCTGGGTATTTTTCCCTCCATCCACTTGCTGGGGTTCGCCTTCTTTGCCACCATCTGCAGCTATAACGTTCATTGGTATCTCACCCCGCGCTCCGCCAGCCCCTCCCGCCGTGTCTACTGGACGCTCCACCATAAAACCTTGCATATCGTCCTTTACCTGATCGGCGCGATCGGTTCGATCATCTTTTTTTTCTACCTGACGAGATTTATCCTGGCCCTCAGTTTCGCCGCCCTGCTGACTTTCCTCTATTCGGCTCCAAAACTCCCCCAACGCATCTTCGGGCGCCTCCGCCATATCGCCATCGGCAAGACCTTCTTCCTGACCTTCGTCTGGGTCTATGTCACCGCCGTGTTGCCGATCATTGTCGCCGGCGCATTATGGACCGGCTCCTTTTACTGGTATGTCCTCAGCCGATTCTTCCTGATCTACGCCTGCTGTCTGATCTTCGACTACCGGGACCGCGAAGACGACCGCACGGAAGGCATCGTCAGTATGGTGACCGTACTCAGCGAAAGAAATATCGATTGGCTGTTTATTATCTCTATGATCCTTTTCTTCTTCACCAGTAGCGCCCTTTTGTGGTATCATTATCCCGCATTTTATCTTGTCCTGCTGCTGATCCCCGGCGTGATACTGGCAGCCCTCTACCCCGAAACCAAACGCAACTATTCCGATTATCTCTACTATATCGTGCTGGACGGGATCGTCATGCTTTCCGGGCTGCTGATGCTAATCTTCAGGATTTAGTACCTTCGCCCATCCAAACAACGATCAATTAATGGCAAAAACGGCGTCCAAAACACAAAAAAAGCAGTCTACTCCCTCCTTATTGAATACGAAGTCCTGGGATTTTCTCAAACGATACATCGATAATGCATCCCCGGTCGGTTTTGAAAGCAGCGGCCAGAAACTTTGGCTGGAATACCTCACGCCTTATGTCGACACCCAATTTACCGACCCCTATGGTACCGCCGTAGGTATCATCAACCCCGACTCTCCCTTCAAAGTCGTCATTGAGGCCCACGCCGATGAAATCAGTTGGTTCGTCAACTATATCAACCCGGAAGGCCTGATATACCTCAAACGCAATGGCGGCGTAGACCACCAGATCGCCCCGGGAATGCGCGTCTTTATCCATGGTAAAAAAGGCCGCGTGCCCGCCGTCTTTGGCTGGCCCGCCATCCATACCCGGATTAGCAACCCGGATGCAAAGGAACCACAGCCAAAAGTGGAAAGCCTCTTTCTGGACTCCGGCGCGCGCAATAAAAAAGAGGTGGATGACCTTGGCATCCACATCGGCGCGGTCGTCACTTACCAGGACGGCTACACCGAGCTCGCCTACGATTACCTGGTTGGCCGGGCCTTCGATAACCGCATCGGGGGCTTCATGATCGCCGAAGTAGCCCGCCTCCTCAAAGAAAATAAAAAGAAGCTCCCCTATGGCCTCTATATCGTTAACGCCGTCCAGGAAGAGGTCGGGCTGCGCGGCGCAGAAATGATCGCCCGGCGTCTCCGACCCAATATCGCCATCATCACCGACGTCACCCACGATACTACCACCCCCATGATCAATAAGATCATCGAAGGCGATATCGCTTGCGGAAAAGGCCCCTCGCTGGCCTACGGCCCCGCGGTACACAATAAGCTGCTTGGCATCATCCAGGAAACCGCCAAAGCAAACAAGATCCCCGTGCAGATGCGGGCCGTTTCCCGCAGCACCGGCACCGACACGGATTCATTTGCCTATGCCAACGACGGCTGCCCCAGCGTACTGATCTCCATTCCGCTGCGCTATATGCATACGACGGTCGAAATGCTCCACCGAAACGATATCCAGCAGACTATCCGGCTTATGTACGAGAGCCTCCGGGTCCTGACGCCAACAACAAATCTCCGCTATCTGTAATGACCACCCTTTTCCTCTATATCGACCCCGGAAGCGGATCCTATTTGGTCCAGGTGATCATCGCCGCCATCCTGGGAGGCGCCTTCTGGATAAAGAAGTTCTGGAAAAAGATAAGATCTTTTTTTACCCGGGGAAAAAAGGAAACATGACGGACATCAACATCCACCCCGCATCCTTTAGGGACCCGGCCGGATTCGTCTTTACCGTCGACGGTACTATCTATCGCCAGGTCAACAAATTCTATTCTTTTCGCTATGACTCCCTGCAGCATGGCGGGCTTTATGATCAACTGACCGAACAACGCCTGATGGTCCCATATACCGAAGCATCAATGGACCTCGCGCAATCATCCGACGCTTATAGAATCCTGTTACCCCAACAGATCCGGACTATGAGCTACGCCTGCGAATGGTGCCCGGAACAACTAAAAGATGCCGCCCTCCTGACCCTGCACATCCAACAGCTGGCCATGGATCACGGCATGACCCTGAAAGACGCCACCCCTTCCAACATCCAGTTCGACAACGGCAGACCCATCTTTATCGACACCCTTTCCTTCGACCTGTACGACCAGACTAAACCCTGGATCGCCTACCGGCAATTTTGTGAATGTTTTCTCTTCCCGCTTTACCTTCATCGCTACGCAAAGACCGGCACGGACAAGATCTCGACCGCCTGGCCAGACGGCATCCCCGCCAACCTCACCGCCCGCCTCTTGCCGCTCAGAAGCCGATGGAATGCAGGCGCCTGGCTGCACGTCTTTCTCCAAAACAAGGTCGGCTCACGTAAATCTGTAACCGCCGAACCAAAGCTCCGGTTCTCAAAAACGAAACTCAGCCGGCTTATCGAACACCTGCAATCCATCATCAGCCACCCCGCCTCGCCCGCCGAAGCTTCAGCGAAGGCGGGACCTTACCCCTCCGCCTGGAGCAACTATTATCGCGAAACGATCCTCGGGCCGGCCTACCTGGAAGCCAAATTGACACTTTTCCGCCAATACCTGCAGGACATCGAATATTCCAACGCCCTCGACCTGGGCTGCAACGAGGGCCTGTTCTCAAAAATACTCGCCGAAACAGGCATACCGGTGATCGCCGTCGATTCCGACTGGCCGTGTATCGACAAACTCTACTTCGATCATCCCGCCAATATCCTCCCCCTTTGTATCGACCTGGCCAATCCTACGCCGGCATCCGGGTTCCGCAATGCCGAACGAGCCCCCTTCACCGACCGGGCCTGCTCCGATCTGGTTACCGCTCTCGCTCTGATCCACCACCTCGCCCTTCATAAGAATATCCCCCTGGCCCTGATCGCCGACTATTTCAGCCAGCTGGCAAACAAATACCTTATCATCGAATTCATTCCTTTGTCGGATGAAAAAGCAAGCGAATTGGTAGCCCGCAAGGAGGCGCCAACCGTCGGTTATGATATCGGGAATTTCGAATCAGCCTTCTGCCGCCATTTCCGGATCGAAAAAAAAGACCGCATATCCGGAACAGAAAGACAACTCTACCTCCTGAAAAAAGGCTAACCTCATGAAAGCACGTCTGCAAACCATCCCTTTCTTTGTCTTCCTGCTGCCGGTCTTCTTCGTGCTGCACGGCTATCGCGAGAACCTGGGTTATATCCATCCGGCCGAAGCCATCCTGCTGACCGGGGTCTATCTTATTGGGTCCGCCGTCGTCTTCGGCCTGGCCTTCCTATTTTACCGCAATACCGTCAAAGCTGCCCTGGCCGCCGGCTTCCTCCTGGGCTTCTATTTTTTCTTCGGCGCCCTTCAGGATTTCCTAAAATCTCAACTTCACCCGCTCTCCCGCTACGCCATCATCCTGCCCGCGTTCGGTATCACCCTCATCGCCCTGATCATCTTCCTTAGACGCACCCGCCATAACTTCTCCCAGTGGCTCTTTTACCTGAACAGCCTCTTCCTTATCTACCTGATTGTCGACACCGCCGCGGTCCTCCTCGCCTTGCCCAACAACCCCGATCTCCATCGCATCACCGCATCCAACAGCACCATTACCTATACCCCTTACGCCGGTCCAAAACCCGATATCTATTTCCTGATCTTCGACGCCTATTCGAGCTCGCTGGCGTTAAAGGAGCAATACCATTTCGATAACGGCGATTTCGACCGGTTCCTGACCGAAAAAGGATTTCACATCCAACGCGAAAGTTTCAGCAACTACAAATACACGATTCTTTCCATGCCTTCCATTCTCAACATGGAGTATCTCGGGCAACTCAGGGACGTGAAAGGCGGTCCGGTTGCGGAATACTATTATCTCAGCGATCTCATTAAGGATAACGACCTAATGTACTGGCTCGGTACCACCGGCTACGATATCGTGAACTGCTCCATCTTCGACCTGCGCGGCCACCCCTCCCCGATAACCGAATCCCTGCTTCCCTTGCAAACAAGGCTGATCACCGATCAAACGTTTTATTCCCGCTTCTATCGCGACGTTGGCTGGAACTTCTACCAGTTCACCGTCAACCCCCTTTCCGAAAAGGAGATCGATCTCAGCCTGAACAACGACAATAAGCTGATCGACCGGCTAATAGCCGTCAGCAACGCGCCTTCAGCCCATCCCCGCTTCATCTACGGCCACTTCAATATCCCCCATCCCCCCTACTACTTCGATCAGCTGGGCAACCGGCGGAAAGTAGCCGCCCCATACCGGCCCACCGACGAAGATAATGTGCAGGAATATCTCGATTACCTGACGTACACCAACAAAAGAGCGGAAGAGATGATCGGCGACATCCTCACAAATACCCATGGCCAGGCGGTCATTATCCTCATGGGCGACCATGGACTGAGATATCATGACAGGCTTGGCTACAACCCGCTTTCCTTCGTACAGAACCAAAACGCAGTCTATTTTCCCGATAGGGATTACCATCTCTTTTACGACAGCATTTCAGGCGTCAATCAATTCCGGGTCGTCCTGAATACCCTGTTCGGACAAAACCTCCCCTTATTAAAAGATTCCATCGTAAATGTAAAAGATAAGAAATAATTTTGCCCCCAACCAAATATTGAAGGATATGATCCGTCACGATTGGAAAATGGATGAGATCAGGGGTATCTATAACAGCCCCCTGCTGGATCTGATCTACAAGGCCGCCTCCGTCCACAAACAATACAACGATACCGGCGAGGTACAGGTCTGTACCCTTCTTTCTATCAAGACGGGAGGCTGCCCCGAAGACTGCGCTTATTGCCCCCAGGCTGCCCGCTATAATACCGGTGTCAACGTTCAGGCCCTGCTGAAAAACGACGAAGTGCTGGAATATGCCGCCAAAGCCAAGGCAGCCGGTTCTACACGTTTTTGTATGGGCGCCGCATGGCGGGAAGTCCGTGACAACAAAGATTTCGACCGGGTGCTCGAAATGGTAAAAGGGGTGAACGAAATGGGAATGGAAGTTTGCTGCACACTGGGGATGTTGAACGAAGAGCAGGCTCAAAGACTGGCCGACGCCGGCCTTCACGCCTACAATCATAACCTCGATACCTCCGCGGAATACTATACCGAGATCATCAGCACCCGGACCTATGAAGACCGGCTGAATACACTCGACAATGTCCGTAAAGCAGGCGTTACCGTTTGCTGCGGCGGTATTATCGGCCTGGGGGAAACACACGAAGACCGGATTGGAATGCTGCATACCCTATCCACCATGCCGCGACACCCCGAAAGCGTTCCCATCAACGCCCTGGTTCGCGTGAAAGGAACGCCGCTCGAGGGCAATGCCAAAGTGGATGTCTGGGATATGGTCCGAATGATTGCTACGGCTCGTATCCTGATGCCCGCAACCATGGTTAGGCTTAGCGCAGGCCGCGCCGAAATGAACCAGGCCGAGCAGGCCCTCTGCTTCCTGGCAGGCGCCAATTCGATCTTTGCCGGCGATAAGCTGCTCACTACTCCCAACCCCTCCTTCGAGGAAGATAATCTGATGTTCGAATTGCTGGGATTACGCCCGCGCGCGGCGTTCAAAGAGGAGGAAAATCATCATCAGCATCCCGTCCCGGCGTAAGCCGCCAGGCCGCCGATCTCCTCGCAGATATAGGTCTTCCCCGCAAGCACGGCATCGATGGCTATCACCATCTCCGTGCTGGGCGAGTTCTTGGTGACATATCCATTTGCGCCATTCCGCAGCATCTCGTTCACATAGGAACGTTCCGTCTGCACGGAGACCCCGATGATCTTCATATCCGGGGCGAACTCCCGGATCGACCGCGTGGCCTCGATCCCATTCACCGGCTTCATGTTTATATCCATGAGGATCACATCCGGCTGCAGATTCTTCGCAGCTTCGATAGCTTCCAACCCATTGGCACACTGCGCAATGACATTGAGCTGCGGGACTTGATTAAGCACCCAACTCCACGCCTGTCGCACATGAAAATGATCGTCAACGATAATTAACTTAATCATGGAAGGTTTTATAAAATGTCGACAAAAAATTTCAGGGAAAATAATTTTTTGTCGCTGTATCATTAATGTCTGCACTTCCCTCCCTGTGGTCGTAAAGTGCGAACTGGCCTCCGGCCAGTTTTGGCCGGTTCCAAAATTAACGCATTGAAAATAATAAAAAAGTAAATGACTCAAATTGGGGACTGATTACCCAGTTTCCCCAAAATTCACGGGGCGAGTACTTAGACGAAGCAAGTGATTACCCTTATTTCCTACACCTTTCGGCCGGAGGCCGAAACGACCGAAGGTCAGACTTTAGCGGTTTGCAGGAAATACGTTAATTTTCTGGATACGTATTTCCTGCACATTTCAGACCAGGGCCAGGTCCAGCACCTGCTGCATCGTCTTAACGAAATTGAACTTTAACCCCTTGATAAAAGTGGAATCGATCTCACGGACGTCCTTTTCGTTTTGCCAGCAAAGGATGATCTCCTTGAGCCCCGCACGTTTCGCGGCTAACACCTTTTCCTTGATGCCACCAACCGGGAGCACCTGCCCACGTAAGGTGATCTCGCCTGTCATCGCCAAATAAGGTTTGACCCGCTTCCCCGTGAAAGCGGATGCCATCGAACTCATCATCGTCACGCCCGCGCTGGGGCCGTCCTTTGGAACCGCCCCCTCGGGCACATGAACATGGAGCGTCTTCTTGGAAAAGATCTCAGGATCGATATCGTATTTTCGCGCATTCGACTGAAGATAAGTAAAAGCGGTAATCGCACTCTCCTTCATCACATTTCCCAGGTTGCCGGTAAGTTTTAATTCCCCCTTACCATCGCTTAGTGAAGTTTCCACGAAAAGGATATCCCCTCCCACATACGTCCAGGCCAGCCCCACAGCTACTCCCGGCATATTGGCCACCTTATACAGATCGTTACTATACCGTGGTTTGCCCAGCACCTTCTCGACATCGGCTCGCGTAAGCGAAGCCTTCAGCTTTCCCTTCATCGCATACTCCTTCGCCTGATAACGCATCAACGACGCCAGTTGCCGGTCCAGATCCCGCACCCCGCTCTCCCGGGTATAATCCGTGACGATCTTTTCCAGCACCCCATCCCCGATCCGGAAGTTCATCGCCAACAACCCATGCGCCTCTTTTTGCTTGGGCACAAGGTGACGCCGCGCGATCTCTACCTTTTCCTCGACGGCATACCCATTTAAGTCTATGATTTCCAACCGATCACGAAGGGCGGGCGGAATGGAGTTGATGTCGTTGGCCGTGGCGACGAATAGCACTTTGCTCAGGTCATATTCCATCTCCAGGTAATTATCATAAAAGGTATGGTTCTGCTCCGGGTCCAGCACCTCCAGCAGCGCGGACGATGGATCGCCCCGAAAATCACTGCCTGTCTTGTCGATCTCATCGAGGATCATGACAGGGTTGGACGACTTGACCTTTCGGAGCGACTGTAATATGCGCCCGGGCATCGCCCCGATATATGTCTTGCGGTGACCCCGGATCTCGCTTTCATCGTGCAGACCGCCCAGGCTGATCCGCACATATTTCCGCCCGATCGCGCTGGCAATGCTGCGCCCCAGCGAAGTCTTCCCGATCCCTGGAGGACCGACGAAACAAAGGATCGGGCTCTTCATATCCCCTTTTAGCTTGAGCACGGCCAGGTATTCCAGGATCCGCTCCTTTACCCTGTCCATACCATAATGATCATGATCCAGTATCTTCTTCGCCTTCTTCAAGTCGTAGGAATCCTCCGAATAGTCGCCCCAGGGCAGCTCCAGCATCAGGTCGAGATGATTGAAGACAATGGAATAATCCGGAGTGCTGGGATGCATCCGCTCCAGCCGCTCGACCCCCTTCCGGAAGAGATCCCTTGCCGCAGCCGGCCATTTCTTACTCTCGGCCTTCTTCTGCATCTCCTTTACCTCCCGTTCGTTGCTGTCCCCGCCCAGCTCATCCTTAATGCTCTTCATTTGCTGCTGAAGGAAATACTCCCGCTGTTGCTTGTCAAGCTCCGTCTTCGTCCGGTTGGTCAGCTTATTCTTTAGCTCCGCGAACTGAAGCTCCCGCTGCAACAGCTGCATCAGAAGGTCAGCCCGCGACTTGATATGATGTATTTCCAGCAGCTGCTGCTTCTCATGCAGCTCCGTATTCAGATTGCTCGAAATAAAGTGGATAAGAAATGAAGGGTTCTCGATATTCTTTAAGATAATGCTGGCTTCCGAAGGAATATTCGGCGACAACTGGATGATCTGCGAGGCCAGGTCTTTGATATTCGAGACATACGCTTCGAAATCCTGCTCCTTTGGCGCCTCTTCCTCCTGCAACAGGACAACCTGCGCCTTGAAATAGGGGTCCTCGGCCGTAACCGCCCCGACCTTGAACCGCCGCTTCCCCTGAAGGATCACCGTCGTCCCTCCATCAGGCATTTTGATCAGCTTAATGATGCGCGCCACCGTGCCGACATCCTCGAGGTCCATGACGCCCGGATCCTCGATGCTGCTGTCTTTTTGTGCCAGCACCCCGATGAGCTTATCCGCCTTGTAGGCGTCATTGACCGCTTTGATGCTCTTGTCCCGCCCAACCGTGATGGGAAGCACTACACCGGGGAAGAGGACCGTATTCCTCAACGGAAGGACCGGCAATTCCTTCGGTATCTCTATATCCTGCAATCCATCATTATCGGATTCATTCAAAGGTATGATGGGCATGAAATCCAGATCATCTTCGGCACGCGTGAATAAATTATCTTTCATATCAAGGACAAAATAGCACCTGTAAGGGAAAATTCCTACTATTTTTTTAGCCGAAATGTATAAAAAATACCCCCCTGAAATCCGGCTGCCAGGAGGGTATTGCAATAGGTTGACTGCAACGCGGGCTAGAAGATGCGAATACCCGCATACAGCTGCCAGCCTTCATTCTTCCAGGTCGATTGATTCGTGACATCATTGATATTAGTCAGCCCCACCACATACCGGGCGCCGGCCAATACCGGACCGAGATTCAGCTGCGCACCGCCAACCAGCGATAGGTCGCCTTTCTTAAAGGCATCCCCGGCATTATTGATCAGGTGCTCATCCTGATTGAGCAGAACGCCGAACTGCGGTCCCGCCAACAGGCTCAGCATCGGAACCGGCCTGTAGCTGAGCAGCACCGGGATCGTCAGCCAATCCAGTTTCCCCTTCACGTCGTTGACGCCGTCCGGCACCACCGCCGAGAAATCGCTGCCTGTACGATAGTTTGTCTGATTGAAGTTCAATTCAGACTGGATCCCCCAGCTTTTAGTAAAATAAAGCTGCGTGAATGCACCCGCCATATACCCGAACTGGAATTCCTGGCTAAAGGACTCGCCGTCAACCTTGAAAAGATTTGCGCCGGCTTTAACGCCCAGATGAAAGCCCTGTGCTTGCGACTGCAAGCCTGCTATCAACAGGAGTGTTGACAATACAAATGCGTTCCTCTTCATAATGGATGTGATTTGATGAGTGAATGGATTGCATGTAGTATTTCAACTTATACGCTGGTATTTTAACTCTAAGACCGACGGTACAACAAAAGGTTTATTTCAGTTTGCGATCTTTGATCTGGAATCCGAGGTATAACTGCAGGCCGTACGTCCGCCACGCATCGGTCGAATTGATGTTGTTGATATTGACCAACCCCTCCTGATACCGCAGCCCCACCTTCACCTTATCCATGTTTAACTGACCGCCAAACACAAGAGAGAAATCGCTATGGTTAAAGATATTGGAATTGGGGAAGGTCTGCAGCAAACCTTTTGTCTGCCCGATCGCATAGCTGTACTGCGGTCCTACCAGGATCGACAAAAGCGGGATCGGCTTATAGACCAGCAGGATCGGAACGGCGATATAATCGACACTAACCAGCTGGGAACTGACCGGGCCATAGCCGCTGTAGATCTGATTGAATTCTTGGGAAGTCTTGCACAGAACCTGATTGAATAACAACTCCGGCTGTATCGTAAAATATTTGCTGTAGTTGATCTCCGCATAGGCCCCGCCGCTAAAACTTAAATTATAGGTATTGTCAAAGGATCGGCCGCCCACCTTAAAATAGTTGCCGCCAGCCTTCAAACCCCATTCCATCGATTTTTGAGCATTAGTATGAGCCGCAGTTAGTGTTAGTAGTAGTAGAAGGGTAGCGAAAGTTAGTTTGGATTTCATTTTTGATGCTTGTTTTTGTTAATTCCTATTAATCAGTGAAAGTACAGTTCAATATTTTATCGGTTTGTTAAAATCCGCAAAAGTAACGTTAATTCGTTATTTGCCACGGTTTCACGCCAACTCGATGACCGTTATTTCCGGCATGATCCCTACACGGCCAGGATAGCCGATAAATCCAAATCCCCGGTTGACATATAGCTTTTGCCGGCCGGCCTCATACAATCCCGCCCACTCCTTATAAACATATTGCACCGGGCTCCATTTGAATCCGGGTAATTCCAGCCCAAACTGCATTCCATGCGTATGCCCCGACAGCGTCAGATCGATATCCGGATACTCCTTTCTAACCTGCGCATCCCAATGACTCGGGTCATGACTCATCAGGATCTTGAACGGATATTTCTCCGCACCCGCATAGGCCTCATCCAATTTGCCATATTTCGGGAACCGCGCTTTGGCGCTCCAATTCTCGATCCCAATGAGTGCGATCTGCTCACCGCCGCGCTCCAACACCACATGCTCATTCATCAGCAGCCGCCATCCCATCTCCGCCTGAATGCGCATCAGATGATCGAGATTGGCCTTCTTTGCCTCCCCATTCTCCCACCAGGCATAGTCGCCATAATCGTGGTTGCCCAACGTGGAAAAGACCCCCATGGGTGCATCCAGACAACCAAAAATAGCCTGATACTCCCCTACCTCCAGCGCAATATCGTTCACCAGATCCCCGGTAAAGAGGACCAGATCGGGCTTCTCCGCCATCGCCATATCCACTCCCCGTCGCACGGCAGCCGGGTCTTTCAAGCTACCAGAATGAATATCAGATAGTTGCACGATCTTCAACCCTTGGAACGACACCGGCAGATTATCAAAGGCCAATCGCACCCGGCGAACCCGGTACCGGTACTTATTGCTAAAGCCATACAGCAGCGATGTATATAGCCCCGCTCCTAACCCAAGTCCAAGCCAACTCATAAATACCGACCGCGATACCCCATCGGCCGGTGCAACCTGCGCCGGACCAGAAGCCGCCAGCAACCGGCCGGCGATCCACTGAATCACCCGTCGGAAATCGTCGAGCAGCAAGAAAACGGCAGTGAGCACCTTGGCCAGGTAAAGGCCGATCAGGATAAAAAAAGCATATCCCTGCATCCAACTAAACCGCCGGTACACATAGGGCAGGAAGCTTAAGATCAGCAGCCCGAGTATCGAAACTACCCAATAGCCAATATAAATAGTCGATCGAACCCGGGGTGAAGCCGCCTGGGATACCGCTTTTATCGCCTGAAACACATACAGATCAAGCACCAGGACCACAATAGGTACGATCCAGACATACCGCCAGCTACGCATGCGAAAGAAATTTATATCCCATAATTTATGTTGAAGACTGTAAATTTGCCATCCTGTCGGGATTTTTCCCGAATGTCAGGCGGGCAAAGTTCGGAATTATCTCGGGTGGGCAAAACTAAATTTTGTCATCTACCCGATTGGAGACAATTTTGATACATATGGGAAAGACTATCGGCGTAGCGAATCAAAAAGGCGGGGTAGGAAAGACTACTTCCGCGATCAACCTGGCGGCCAGCTTTGCCGTATTGGAATTCAGAACCCTGCTGGTAGACGCCGACCCCCAGGCCAACAGTACCACCGGAGTGGGGTTCGACTTGCATAACGTCACCCAAAGCCTCTATGACTGCATGGTTAACCATGTTCAGATAAGAGACGTTATCCTGAAATCGGAGATCCCTCACCTCGACGTCGTTCCCTCCCATATCGACCTGGTAGGATACGAGATCGAAATGATCAACTACCCGAACCGCGAAAGCGTCCTCAAAGGGATCCTGGAACCCATTAAAGATGAATACGATTTTATTATAATCGACTGTTCCCCATCTTTGGGCCTTATCACCGTCAATGCCCTTACCGCTTCGGACTCCGTCATCGTACCCGTCCAAACCGAATTCTTTGCCCTGGAAGGACTGGGCAAGCTGCTCAATACCGTTAAGATCGTGCAAAGCCGCCTAAATACTAAACTGGCCATCGAAGGCATCCTGATGACCATGTATGATGGCCGGCTCCGCCTTTGCAATCAGGTGGTCAGCGAGGTAAGAAAACATTTCGACGAGATCGTGTTCAATACGATCATCCACCGGAATACAAAGATCAGCGAAGCTCCCAGTGTAGGTAAGCCGGTGATCCTGTATGATGCACTCAGCAAAGGCTCCGTCAACTACCTGAACCTGGCCAAAGAGATCTTACAAAAGAACAACATGACCAGGATCAGACAGGAGGAGCGGATACTCGAATAACTAATCTATCATGACAACTCCCTATAAAAAAGATAAAGAAGCGTTGGGAAAGGGTATTAGATCCCTGCTTCAAAGTATCGACGCTGACCTGAAGACAACCTCCGGTGAACTCAAATCTTCCGTCGTTGAAGCCGTCACCAATAATCTCCGCATCCCCCTCGACCAGATCGAGGCTAACCCGCGGCAGCCCCGACATGACTTCGACGAACAGGCTTTGCAGGAACTCGCCCAATCTATCCGCCTCCACGACATCATCCAGCCCGTGACGGTATCAAAGCTGCCGACCGGCAAATACCGCCTCGTTTCGGGCGAACGACGCTACCGGGCCGCGAAGATCGCCGAACTGAAAGATATCCCTGCCTATATCCGGCAGGCCGACGACCAGCAGCTCCTGGAACTGGCCCTGCTGGAGAACCTGCAGCGCGAAGACCTCAACGCCATGGAAATTGCGCTCAGCTACAAGCGGATGATGGAAGAACTCAACTACACACAGGAACAGGTAGCCGAACGAATGGGAAAGGAACGGAGCACCGTCGCTAACTATATCCGGCTACTCAGGCTGCCCCCGGATATCCAGGTAGCGGTCCGCAACAACCAACTCTCGATGGGCCACGCCCGTGCCCTCATCAACGTGGATACAGTAGATAAACAACTCTTTCTTTTCGCCGAGATCAAGCGAAAGGGTCTCTCCGTCCGGCAAACGGAAGAGCTCGTCCGACAGCTATACAAAGAGAACGCCGCTGTTAAAACTTCGGTAAAGCCTTCCCTCCCCGAAGCATTCAAAAGAATAGAGGATAACTTAGCATCTCATTTCAGCACCCGGGTAAAGCTCAACCACAACAAGAAAGGGGAAGGCAGTATTTCGATTGAGTATTACTCCCTCCAGGAATTGAATAAATTGCTGGATCAACTGGGTGTCTCCGTCAACTAAGCATCCATCATGAATCGGGCCCGATATTTATTGGTCTTTACAAGTTTTTTGGCCGTACATCTCGTTTGCCTGGGTCAGCAAACCGATTCGCTTACCCATCTTTTTCCCCCTGCCGATAGCGTCCATCGTGGCGCGCATGTTAAATCGCCTTACGCTCCCGACTCGCTGGCTAAGAAACAACACGATCCCCGCAAAGCCACCATTCGGTCCGCTATCATCCCCGGCTGGGGCCAGATCTACAATCGTAAATATTGGAAACTCCCGATCGTCTACGCAGCCATCGGCATCCCTGCCTATACCTTTTTCTATAACCGAACCTGGTACCAGAATTGCCAGGCGGCGATTTCGATCATCGATACCTACGCAGACAGCGGCTACACGGCAGTTCCCGACACCGTCATCTCGAAATTGAAGCCAAAACTCCAGCCCCTGGTAGCCTCCTTTAACGATAATGCCCTGCGTACGTATCGGAACGAATTCCGGAAAGACGAAGACTACTCCGTGCTCTTCTTCCTGCTGTTCTGGGGGCTGAATGTCGTCGATGCCACCGTGGACGCCCACCTGATGTATTTCGACGTGAGCGACAAACTCAGCATCCATTTAAAACAGCCCTCTCCCGGCTTTATGGTGCCAGGCAGCGGCGCGACCGGCATTAGCCTCGTGTTCGACATTCACAAGCCGCACTTCAGACCTTTGTCGCTACAATAACCCCGTCAAGCCCCCACCCCACGCAATCAAAAAATAATTGTACGTTTGCCGCAAAACTTTTCTTTACATGAAGATCGCCCTCATTGGGTATGGTAAAATGGGCCACGCGATCGAAGAGATCGCCCGAGCAAAAGGACATGAGATCGTTCTGAAGGTATCCATCGAGAACATGGAAGACAATACGATCGAGAATATCCGAAAGGCAGATGCGGCTATCGAATTTACCGGCCCTGAAATCGCTTTCGATAACATTGTCCGCTGCCTGGATGCCGGGGTCCCCGTCGTCTCCGGATCGACCGGCTGGCTGGACAAGCTCGAAGCGGCCAGACAGGCCTGCCACCAAACACAAGGCAGCTTCCTTTACGCCAGCAATTTCAGCGTCGGCGTCAATATCTTCTTCGAAGTCAATCGACGACTGGCGGCCCTGATGGCCCCTCACCCCGACTACGAGGTCCGGATCACGGAGATCCACCACACCGAAAAAAAGGACGCACCCAGCGGAACGGCTATCTCGCTGGCAGAACAGATCCTCGAAAAAATTCCCCGGAAAAAAGGATGGGTCAATCATATTAGTGATAACTTAGATGAATTGGAGGTTTTGAGCGAACGGACAGACCCTGCCCCCGGTACCCACCGTATCGAATATCACTCAGCTATCGATACGATCGAGATCACCCATACGGCCCACAACCGCCGGGGGTTTGCGATGGGGGCTGTGCTGGCCGCCGAGTTCCTCCAGGGGAAAAAAGGGATTTATCAGATGAGCGACGTACTAGGATTCTAACAACAACGCAGGAGATATAAAAAATGCTTTCCAAGAAAACCCAATATGCCTTCCAGGCACTGATGTATCTGGCAGAAAAGGAAAATGACGAGCCGGTGCTTATCGCCGAGATCGCAAAAAAGAAGAAGATTCCCCTGAAATTCCTCGAGAATATCCTGCTGGAATTAAAGAATGCCCATATCCTCGATAGCAAAAAAGGTAAAGGCGGCGGCTATTTCTTTGCCAAAAATCCCAAAGATGTCCCCCTTGCCACCGTTATGCGCCTTCTCGACGGCCCCATCTCGCTCCTCCCCTGCGTCTCTCTCTACTTCTATGAACGATGTAAGAATTGCGATGAAAAAAGCTGCGGTCTCCATACCGTCATGTCCCAGGTCCGCGACGCCAACCTGAAAATCCTCGAGAAGAAAACGATCGCCGACCTGGCCAGGGGCTGACCCCGCCCCCGGCCTCTCCCTCCCAACCCTTACTTCTTCACGACTGCGTCTCCTGCTTCCCCAGGCTCAATAGCCGGTTCCCGCAAACCCTTTCCGCAATCTCCAGCAGCTGCCCCACCCGCCTGGTCAACAGTCGCGCGTCCTCCTCCACCACCACAAAATCCTCTTTATAACGAGCATCCACATACCCCGAAAGCAATAACCGGAATAGCCGGTCCTCCTCCTCGTCGCTTCGGGGGAAAAGCAATGCCAGCTCGACCGAGAACCGGTTCGTATACCGCCTGAGCTTGTCCAGATTGTGTGTCGTGGGCTTATATCCCGTAAAAGCCAGCAAGATCGCCTGATAGATCTGCTCCGCTGCCTGATGCAGCATAAAAAGAACGATCTTCCACTCGCCCCCATCTAGATTGAATTGGGCACTTCGGAAAAAAGCCCTGGACTGGCGCTGCCACCGGCTAAAATCCCGCTCCGCCATCCACCGGACCTGGGCCAGATCGCAAGCCACCTCCTTGGCAAGCGGTGTCCTGCCGGAGTCATAGAGCAAGATCGATTCGCGACAGACCTGCGTAAAGAAATATTGCCCTTCGGCGATGCGCCGGTTCACATAACCGATATCGTGTACCAGTATCGTAACCGCCACCTCACCCCGACAACGGTTCTCGATGATATCCTGCAACTCGTAATCCGAACGCCGGTCCCCCTGGCTCGTCACCACCAGGAGATCATAAGCCGCGATCTCCGGAGGAAGCTGCCCGGAATAAAACCGGGCCTCCGACTCAACACTGAAAACGCCAAAAAGAATGATTTTTTCCGGGCGCACCGCGTGAACGATAACCCTCTTCGCCGTCTCCAGCTCCTGCCGCTGAACAGGCGTTAAATGAGCCAATGAAGTAGTCATAGTATCAGGTTTTTAACAAGCAATTTTGAACCCACCAATATATTTGGCTATATTTGCCAAGATATTCCACAAACCTACAAATTTGCTAAAGACCCCAATTAAAAAGATACTAACATCTTTGGCACCTATCAAAGCCTATGCACTTTTTAGGAAAAAATCTTCGATATCTCAGGAAACAATCCTCCAAAACCCAATCTGAGATTGCATCCCTTATCCAAAAAGGTCAAACGACCATCGGAAATTGGGAGAACGGGATCAGCGAACCCAGCCTGAACGAATTACTCATAATCAGCAATTATTTTGATATTCCCGTCGATACCTTGCTGAAAGCGGATCTCGCCGAGACACAAATCCCGGTCGCCCGCCCCGCCGGCATCCCCCGAATCTATATCCCGAACGATAAAGAGCCGCCGAAAACCGAGGAACCCGGAAACGCCATGGCCTACGTCCTCAAAGAGATCAGGGATATGCAACAGAAGATCGAACAACTCACCGCCCGCCTCCCCAAAGAACCGAATAACCCCCAGTAAAATTCCAACAAAAAAGGGGCCGTCAGTAAAACAGCCCCTTTTGCATGAGTTGAATGGGTCAACTAAGAATGGATCGCCCGCTTAACGGCCCCGATCGCGCCGTCGATATGCCCGTATGCGCGAGCCTGCAGCCCCTGCGCAAATACATTGTCTTCGTCATGACCGATGTCCTGCCGGGCTTTCCTAAGGAAATCCAGCGCCTTGTGTAAACGGCCGGACTGATCAGGAAGCTCGTCAACCGGCGGATGGTCTTCGATATTCTTGCCGTCTTCGATCGATGCCTTTTTGATCTCATTGATCGCTGCATCGATCCGGTGCACCGCTTCAATCTCGTCCTGTGTCTGCACCCAATTGCCGGGACGATGCTCGATCATCCACCGCGCCGCGCGAAGATCGGAAAGCGCATGCAGATAATACGGATGCTCCCCAAAGGCATTCGTACTTCCGGCAGCGTTGGCCTGCGATGTTCCAAAGACGCCAAATAACAGTGCCGCGCAACCGAATAAGAGATGTTGGATCTTCATTTGCATTTTCATTAGAGAGCGATTTTAAGTTATAAAATGTGTACGATAGTTAGAACGCCCGGGAAGCCCAAAAATTAAACCAGCATTAAAATAAATACGTTAAACTGCTGTTAAGAAAGAAGGTTCTCTATCACCATCGCCGACGCTCCACCACCGCCATTGCAGATTCCTGCAGCGCCATATTTCGCTCCATTTTGTCGCAGCACATGGATCAAGGTCACCAGGATACGCGCGCCGCTGGCACCCAGCGGATGGCCGATCGCCACCGCACCGCCCTTGACGTTCACCCGCGCGGGGTCAAGTTGCATCCTTCGCGTATTTTCAATCCCCACTACTGCAAAAGCTTCGTTCAACTCCCAGTATTCAATATCTTTCATCTGAAGACCGGCTTTGGCCACCGCTTTCGGCACCGCCAGCGAGGGAGTCGTCGTGAACCATTCCGGCGCCTGCTCGGCATCCGCATAGGCCATGATCCGCGCCAGCGGCTTCAGCCCCAGCTCCCTGGCCTTTTCCCGGCTCATCAGCACCAGCGCCGCAGCACCGTCATTAAGCGTAGAAGCATTGGCCGCCGTCACCGTTCCATCCTGCTGAAAAGAAGGCTTCAACTCCGGGATCTTCTCGAATTTGACATTGTAAGGTTCTTCATCCTTCGAAAAAAGGATCGGATCACCCTTGCGCTGGGGCAATGGCACCGGGACCACCTCCTCGCTGAACTTCCCCTCCGCCCACGCAGCCTGTGAACGATGATAACTCGCGATCGCAAAAGCATCCTGATCTTCCCGGCTGATGCCGCAGGTCGCCGCACACAACTCCGCTGCATTCCCCATTGCCTTCCCGTCATAAGCATCCGTCAAACCGTCCTTGGCCAATCCATCGATCAACGTCACGTTGCCATATTTATTTCCCCAACGCATCTGGCCCGAATAGAACGGCACATTGCTCATGCTCTCCATCCCCCCCGCCACGATGATGTCCGCATCCCCCAATAAAATGCTTTGCGCCGCCTGCGCCACCGCCTTCATCCCGCTGGCGCAAACCTTATTGACCGTTGTGCAAATGACCTTATCCGGTAATCCGGCCCCTTTCGCCGCCTGCCGGGCTGGCGCCTGCCCGAGGTTCGCCTGCAATACACATCCCATCAACACCTCCTGTACCTGGTCCGGCTGCACACCCGCCCTCTTCAACGCCCCCTCAATAGCGACCGCCCCCAGCCGCGTAGCCGGCAGGTCCTTCAACGCCCCGCCGAAACTTCCGATCGGCGTCCGAACCGCCGCAACAATGACGACTTCTTTATTCATATCCTGGTTTTTGAGATTATCCGCAAATATAACGAAAGCTAACAGATGTTAGTACGCCCCCGTTCACCGAAATCCCGTCAGGCTAACTACACTCCCCCACCCGACTCCTCGCAACCTCCCCGCCCCCCATACCGCATTTTCCACCAAATCACATTTGCATATGCAAATCCAAAATTTCCAAAAACACATACCCCCGCACCTTCTGCGAAAGTTCTCCGGAGAAAAAAATCCTAATCAAATATATTTGCAGACGCGGCTTGATTCTTTGTAAGACTTTGCTCTTAGTGCTATATGGATCCAGTGAAGATGTAAAAACAGCACGCCCACCGGTGGGTGTGCACGTTTTTCAGGTGTCAAAACACCTGTTTTTTTCACTATGGAGCATAAAAGAAAGCCCAGCGAAACGCTGGGCGAAATCATCAGAATTCTGGTGATAATCAAGTTGGCTCTCGCTATCCTTCATTTACTGAGGTGATAGCTAAGGATCGGGACTAGTACTCCCGGTCTTTTCATCCCAAAAATACAAAATTTTTTAAAAACAACCCACATTAATTCACCCCCATGCGATCCGCCACCATCCAGGAGCTCAAAGCCGAACTGAAAAGCCTCCCTGCCCCCCAACTGACCGAGCTCTGCCTTCGTCTCGCCAAATTCAAAAAAGACAACAAGGAACTCCTTACCTATCTCCTCTTTGAAGCCGCCGACGAACGCTCCTTTATCGCTGCCGTCAAAAAAGAAATAGACGAAGGCTTCACCGAACTCCCCAAACCCAATCTCTACCTCAGCAAAAAAACGTTGAGAAAGATCCTCCGCACCACCGCCAAACAGATCCGCTACATGTCCTCCCCTCAAGCCGAAGTCGAACTCCTTACCTACTACTGCCGGAAAATTCACGGCTCAAAAATCCCTATCAGGGACAGCCCCGTGCTGACCAACCTTTACAAACAACAACTAAAAAAGATTCGGTCTATCATCGCCACCTTCCACGAAGACCTGCAATACGATTTCCTCCGCGACCTCAAAGGCCTCGGGTAGCCGCCATAAATTAATATTAGGATTAGCCAAAAGCGCATGTCTGCCGGAAAGCCCTTATCTTTAACAATAACGTTTTAGCACATTTATGAGAAAGATTGCTATCCTACTGCTATCCATCCTGGTGATCTCAAAATTCACCAGCGCCCAGTCCTCCCAAAAGATCGAAGCCCTCCTGAACCGAATGACCCTCGACGAAAAGATCGGTCAGATGACCCAGGTGACGCTGGGAGTGGTATCCACCGCCCAGGATGGCGTGCTCGATACCGCCAGACTCGCCATCGCCGTAGAGAAATATAAGGTCGGCTCACTACTCAACGTGACCAATCACGCCCTGACCGTCGACCAGTGGCGCCACGTCATTACCCAGATCCAGGACGACGCTGCAAAGACCCGGCTGAAGATACCCGTGATCTACGGCCTGGACGGCATTCACGGACAAACCTACACACTGAATTCCACTCTCTTCCCGCAAAATATCGCGATGGCCGCCACCCGCGACCCCGAACTCGCAGCAGCCGTCACAAAAGTGGCCGCAAAAGAGCTCCGCGCATCAGGCGTCCGCTGGAATTTCGCGCCGGTACTTGACTGCGGCCGTCAGCCGCTCTGGGCACGATTCGCCGAGACCTATGGCGAAGACGTCTATATCGGCACGACAATGGGTACCACCGTCATCAAAGCCTATGAAGAGGATGGTCTCAAGACACCCACTGCTGTCGCCAGCTGCATGAAACACTACCTCGCCTACTCCGCTTCGCGCACCGGAAAAGACCGCACCCCCATCTACCTGCCGGAAACAGAGATGCGCGAATATTATCTGCCCCAATTCCGCGCGGCCGTAAAAGCCGGCGCCTCTACCCTGATGGTCAACTCCTCCGAGATCAACGGCACTCCCGTCCATGCCAGCAAATACCTGCTGACCGATGTACTTCGAAAAGAGCTTGGGTTCAAGGGAGTGATCGTCACCGACTGGGAATACATCATCCGCCTTCATACCCGGCACGACGTGGCCGCCACACCCCGCGCCGCCGTCGCAATGGCCATCAACGCCGGTATCGACATGAGCATGGTGCCGAATGATTTCTCTTTCTTCGACCTTCTGAAAGAAGCGGTCCAAAAAGGCGAGGTGCCGATGAGCCGGATCGACGATGCCGTGAGACGCATCCTTACCTTGAAAGAGAAGCTGGGGCTTTTTGATAACCCATATCCCGAAGACGGCACGATCGAAAATTTCGGCCGCCCCGAATACCAAACCCTGGCCCTTCAGGCGGCCCACGAAGCCATTACCCTGCTAAAGAACGACGGTAATACCCTGCCACTCGCCCACACCGCAAAGATCCTCATTGCAGGCCCCTCAGCCCGAAGCATCAGCGCCCTCAACGGCTGCTGGAGCTATACCTGGCAAGGGAACGATGAACGCTGGTATCCCGCCGACAGCAAGACGATCGTCGACGCCCTGAAAGAGAAATTTGGCACGGACAATGTCGCGACAACCGCTGTCAAGGGATTCAACAGCCCCGCCAATTACGACACGGCGGCATTGAAGACTGCCGCCGCCGGCGTAGACGCGATCGTCCTCTGTCTTGGTGAAAATGCCTATGCCGAAAGCCCCGGCAATATCCGGGACCTCGTCTTGCCCGAAGAACAGCTCGCCCTCGCCCGCACGGCTGCCTCGACCGGTAAGCCCGTCATCCTCGTGCTGACAGAAGGTAGACCCCGTTTCATCACCTCCATCGCTCCGCTGATGAAAGGCATCGTGATGGCCTACTGGAGCGGCCGTAAAACGGCCGAAGCGATCAGCGATGTCCTGGCGGGTGACTATAACCCCGACGGCCGGCTTCCCTTTAGCTACCCAAAAAGCATGGGCGAGATGGTACTGTATGACCGCAAACCGACAGAAGACGTTCGGGAAGTGTTCAACGACGATCGCGGCGCAGGATATGACCCGCTGTTCCCCTTCGGCTGGGGATTGAGCTATACCCAATTTCAATACAGCGACCTGCGCCTCAGCAGCGACAAACTCAACGCCTCCGGCAAACTCACCGTGAGCGTCACCATAAAAAATACCGGCAGCCGCGACGGCAAACATACCGTGGAGCTGTATACCCACGAACATTATGCCAGCATCACGCCAAATATGCGGCGGCTGCGGGCATTCAAAAAGATCATGCTGAAGGCCGGAGAATCACAGACCGTAACCTTTACGCTGGATAAGAACGACCTGGCCTTTGTCAACGCAGAATTGCATACCGTGACCGAGCCGGGTGACTTCGACGTGCTGATCGGGGATAAGAAGGCAACCTTCAGCTATCAATAACCCCATTTCTTCATCGTATCCAGGTCGGTCTTGCAGCAATCGAACGGGTCCTTGCCCTGATACGATTCCTGCTCGATGATATAGTATTGGGTGCCCCCTTTCTTGCCGAGGTCGCAGATCTCTTTGGTTCCAACGATCCCGTCGCCAAGTGTCGTACTTTCGTAGGGCTCATTTCCCGATGTGGCCTTGATCTCATCCTTGACATGCATGAGCTCGTACCTTCCGGGATATTCCTTTACGATACCGGCCGCAACCGCACCGCCGTTATACAGGTTCCCCATGTCCAGCTCCTGGGCAACCAGCGCCGGATCGGTATGCTGCATAATGATATCGTATACCTTTTGGTCGTTGAGCACCGTATTGAATTCGAAAGCGTGATTGTGATAGCCGAACTTCATCCCGTGCTGCTTGCAAAGCTCCCCGTTCTTGTTGAAGATTTCCAGTGTGCCGAGCAACTTGTCATAAGTCTGATACATGCTTGTTTCCATCGACGGGCTGATCACGTAATGTTGACCGCAGATCGCGGCGTCCACCACCGTTTGCTTCCACACATCGGTAAAATCCTTCTTTCCCTCATCCCATCCCGCCGGCCCAAATCCCGTATGTCCGCTGGGCATTTTCAGCCCAAGGCTGTCCAGCAAAGCCCTGAAGTCTTTCGGCGCGTAGCCATAGAACTTCCCACCGACATAGTTGGCATGCTCGACATAGACATACCCCATATCGGCCAATTTCTTCAACGATCCGGCCGGGTCCTTGCCCATCGCCTCGCGGACCGAATACAACTGGATACCAATTACTCCTTTCTTTTTAAAGGCGGCCCAGGTCTCGCCGGGCAAAAAGCTGGCAGCAGAGACCGCCAGCGCGGTATTTTTCAGGAATGTTCTGCGGGAATGGCTCATGATCGTCAGATTTAAATGTGAAGGAGACCGAATGTAATTTTTTTTGTCGCCGGGGCCAAAAATATTTTCCGATCTTGCGTGTCCTACGCTACTATGAACGAATCACCTAAAAAAAATGTTTGGTATAGTATTTACCGGCTTATCGTACCCTACCGGAAGAAATTTCTGTGGGTGGTGACACTGGGTTTGCTCAGTACCGGCGCCAGCCTCATCGAACCGCTGATTTACCGCACGGCCATCAATGACGTGGCGGGCCTTTTCGTCCGTCAGGCAAGATTGAATGCGCAGAAGGACCTTGGAGTCGATCCCGGTGAAGCCGACAGCATCCAGTCCCTCATCCGGTCGGAAGTCCCCGATTCCCCCGCCACCGTTCCCATCCAACCCGCCGTCAGAGCACCAGAGCCCCATGCCCTGGGACATGTAGCCGGCCGCTCTCCCCGGCAGGCCCTCGATACCCTGCTGTGGGCCGTCGTCTGGCTATTTGTGATCAATCTCATCGCCACGCTGCTCTGGCGCCTCGCCGAGAACACCAATACCCGGCTCTCCTGTCTGATCGAACAACGGTTCATCCAAAACACATTCGCCCATGTCCTGCGGCTCCCCCTTTCGTTCTTTAGCCGTCGACCCAGCGCAGCCATCGCCAAACAGATAGATCAGTCGGAAGAAGTAACCGGTGTCGTTAATGGGTTCTCACAACAGATCCTCCCCGAACTCATCAGCCTGATCGGCATCGTGGCGATCATGTTTTGGCAAAACGTCGCCCTGACGGCGGTAGCCCTTGTTACGATACCCGTCTATGTGCTGATTGCGTGGCATTCGGCGAAAAAGTTGGAATCGGGTCTCGCCGATTATTATTCCCGCTGGGAAGAAGTCTCCTCCCGCATCCAGGACGGGCTGACCGGCATCAAGACCGTCAAACTTTCGGGCTCCGAAGATCGCGAAGTCGACCGTCTGCAGACAGCCGCCGGTACGGCCTATACGGATTATATCAAGCGGGCGCAACTTTCCAACAAATACGTGTTTTGGGAAACCATGCTTTCGCATCTCTCCACCGCACTGGTATTCGGCTATGGTGGCTACCTGACGCTGGAGAACAGACTGACGCCCGGTGATGTCGTTATGTTCGTCGCCTATCTCGACCGGTTATATGGCCCCATCGACGCACTGGCAAGCCTTTGGGTAGAGCTCCAGCAAAACGTCGCTTCCATCACCCGCGCATTCCGGTTACTGGACAACGGCGAAGAGGAGAAGGAGGGTCAAGTTCTGAAACTTAGCCAGGGAAAGATCGAATTCCGTGATGTCCACTTCAGCTATGCCGGCGGGCGCGACGTATTGAAAGGGGTTTCCTTTACGCTATATCCTGGCAGCGTCGCCGGGCTCGTCGGTGGTTCGGGCGCCGGCAAGACCACCACGATGGACCTCCTGATGAAACTATATGACCCCACCGCCGGCTCGATCCTCATCGACGGGCAGGACCTTCGCACCCTCGACCCCTCGTCCGTACGATCCCAGATCGGTGTAGTATCGACGGACGGCGCCATATTCCGCGGAACTCTCGCCGATAACATCCGCTACAAAAATCCCGGCGCCACCGACGACGAGGTTGGGCAAGCCGCAACGGCAGCGGGATTACATTCCACCCTGGATCGGCTTCCACAAGGTCTGGAAACCCTGGTCGGGGAAAGCGGCATCGGTCTTTCCGTCGGTGAGCGCCAGCGCATCCAGATCGCCCGCATGCTGGCCGCCCATACCCGGATCGTCGTGCTGGACGAAGCCACCGCCAACCTGGACTATGCCACGGAAGAAGAAATTCGACGAACGATCGATAGGATCCGTCATAAGGCTACCGTCATCATCATCGCCCACCGGTTTTCGATGGTCCGGGACGCCGACCAGGTCATCGTCCTCGCCGAAGGTTGCGTTCAGGAAAACGGGACACCCACGGAATTGCTGGAAACGGACGGCTGGTTTGCGCGCTTTGCCACCGCGGCGGAACAAACCCTCCCCGGGACAGAGCAACAGGACAGCGACCCCGAAGAAGAAGAGGAATAAAAAACTTTGTGGAATTTGACATCTTTCCTATCTTATTGGGCGCTCATCCAACCATCAACCCATGACGAAGCCCTTTTTGTCGCTTTCCTTCCTTTTTCTCGCGCTGAGCCCTGCCATGGCCGCCCCGGTTCATCCCGCACATCCCGACACCCTCGCCCTCCCCTGCCGGCAAAAGGCCGAACAACTCCTCGACGAGGCCCTGCGCTTTATGGAAAAGAATTACTATCGCAGGGACGAAGTCATCTGGACAACCCTCGCAGACCAGGCTCGGAAACAACTCCTCAACGCCGACAATTGCGATGACGCCTATGCCTCCATCAGTTGGTGTTTCAAACAGCTCGGCGAACGACACAGCTTCATCATGCCCCCCGATAAGGCCGCCCGCTATAACGGCGATGAGACGCCTTCCGGTCCGGCCAACCTTACCGACCTTGTCGGTGAGATCCGGGGCGAGTGGGTGCAGGATAGCATTGCCTACCTGACCATCCCCTGGGTCAGGTCTACCGATTCCTCCCTTTGCGATCACATTGCCGACAGTCTTCAGGCCGTCATCGCCCGGTTAGACACGCGCCATATCTCGCGCTGGATCATCGACCTCCGCAACAACACCGGCGGCAACTGCTGGCCCATGCTCGCAGGGATCGGCCCCTTGCTCGGCGACGGGGTCTACGGCTATTTCGTCGCTTCCGGCGAACGGATTCCCATCGCGTATCACGATGGCTTGGCCTGCCAGGGCCGCCACGTCATCTGCCGGGTCAGTGAAGACCATGGCTACCACACCCATGCCACACACCATTCGATTGTCGTTTTAACCGGTAGCCGAACCGTCAGTGCCGGCGAGATCGTGGCCCTGGCCTTTAAAGGCCGGGAACAGACCTGTCTCATCGGGCAACCTACCGCAGGGCTCACCACGGCGAACGCCACTTACTCGCTCTCCGACCGCTCGATGCTCGTACTGACCGTCTGCCAGGAAGCCGATTTCACCGGCCACGTTTGCGACGGGCGTATCCAACCCGACAAATTCATCCCCACGGACCCCGGGGCCGACCCCGACCCCGCCCGCTCCGCCGCCCTCGCCTGGCTGCAAAGTAAATGACGCGCTTTCCTTATCTTTATCCGCATCAAACATCTGCTTATGCGCCGACTCCTTTCGCACGCCGTCATTTGCTCCGCCCTGATCGCTATTGCCGCCTGCCATTCCAATAATGAAGCAGGAGGGGATGCAGGCCTGGCCACTTTTAACAAGGATAGCCTTTCAGCCGCCATCCGCATCCTGGCCAGCGATTCCTTTCAAGGGAGACGACCCTTTACGCCTGGTGAGACGAGGACGATCGACTACCTGGTCAAATCGTATACCGCCCTGGGGCTGGAGCCGGGTAACGGTAACAGCTATACGCAGGAAGTGCCGATGGTCGAGATCAGCCCCGCCGCACCCTCAACACTGCAGCTCCTGGCCGGAAAAAGAAAGACCGATTTCCAGAACCTGAATGACTTTGTCCTCTGGACCGAAAGACCGGATTCCGTCAACACACTGGATAAGAGCGATGTCGTTTTCGCCGGCTTCGGCGTCGTTGCTCCGGAGTATAACTGGAACGACTATGCGGGAATGGATGTCAGGGGTAAGACCGTCGTCGTCATGGTCAACGACCCGGGGTTCTACGACTCGACCCTGTTCAAGGGCCATATCATGACCTATTACGGCCGCTGGACCTACAAGTACGAAGAGGCGGCCCGGCAAGGCGCCAAAGCCTGTCTGATCATCCACAATACGGCCGCGGCTTCTTACCCCTTCCAGGTCGTACAAAGCTCCAACGGCGGCGTCAAGCTCCACCTCGACACCCGCAAAAACCCCTCCTATCAATTGACGGTACAGGGGTGGGTCACCAGCGAAACGGCAAAGAAGCTCCTGGCCGCCGCCGGAAAGGACAGCACCCTGCTCACAGCCGCCCAACACCGGGGCTTCAGGGCGCTCCCACTCAATATCAAACTGTCTGCTTCGGCTACGGTAAGAGAAGTATACAATAGGTCCCACAACGTGATCGCGAAGATCACAGGGAGCAAATATCCGGATGAATACGTCATCTACTCCGCCCACTGGGACCACCTCGGGATCGGAAAACCCGACGCAAAAGGCGATTCCATTTACAACGGCGCCGCCGACAATGCCAGCGGTACTGCCGCGCTTCTACAAATCGCCAAAGCCTTCGAAAGCCTGCCGACCAAACCCGAACGGACGATCGTCTTCCTCTCAGTTACCGCTGAAGAACAGGGATTGCTTGGATCCGCCTGGTATGCCCGGCATCCCGTCTACCCGCTGGCGAAAACCGTCGCCAATCTGAACATCGACGTGCTCAATACCTACGGGCCAACGAAGGATATTACCTACAGTGGAAAAGGACAATCCGAGCTGGAAGACTTTTTGGCCGACGAAGCAAAAAAGAACAACCGTTACGTTGCACCCGAAGACCATCCCGAAGCCGGTCACTACTTCCGCTCCGACCACTTCAATTTCGCCCGCGCCGGAGTACCCTCCCTTACTGCCGACGGCGGTGTGGACGATCTCACCCGGGGAACCGCTTATGGAAAACAGAAACACGACGAGTATACCGCCCAACGCTATCACCAGCCCGCGGACCAGATCGATTCCACCTGGGACCTCGCCGGCGGCCTCCAGGATGTCGAACTCGTATATGCCATCGGAGAAAAGCTGGCCAATAGCCGCGCATGGCCGGAATGGAAACCGGGTTCCGAGTTCAAAGCCATCCGGGACAAATCTGCAGCGGAAAGAAAATAAAAATAGGCTCCGAAATCCCTAAACCTTTAAATTTACGTCCAAACTCGATCCAAAATTATTCTTTAAGTTATTTATCAGCATGGGAGACCTCCAGATCAAGAAACAACCAAAGAACTACGACGCGGTTATTGTGGGCTCGGGAGCGGGCGGAGGCATGGCAGCCTATGTCCTGGCCAACGCCGGACTAAAAGTATGCCTCCTCGAAGCCGGCCCGATGTTCGACCCCAGGAAGGATTCCAACCAACTACGCAATGCCTGGGAATCACCCCGCCGCGGCAACGGCACAAAATTCCGACCCTTTGGTGATTTTGACGGCTGCTACTGGGGATGGGAAGTCGAGGGTGAACCCTATACCCAAACCGGTAACAAGGGGACCATACCATGGGAATGGTGGCGGGCCCGCATGCTCGGCGGCCGTACTAACCACTGGGGCCGCATCGCACTTCGCTTTGGCCCCAAGGACTTTAAGCGCAAAAGCATCGACGGCCTGGGCGACGACTGGCCGATCGGCTATGATGATGTCAAGCCATATTACGATAAGATCGATAAGCTGCTGGGTGTCTTCGGCACCAACGAAGGATTGCCAAATGATCCCGACGGCTACTTTCTTCCGCCGCCCAAACCCCGGCTGCATGAACTAATGCTAAAAAAGGCCGGCGCCAGGGTCGGCGTCCCTATCTACCCTTCCAGGCTGTCCATCCTCACCAAATCGATCAACAGCGAACGCGGCCAGTGTTTCTATTGCGCCCAATGCGGCCGCAGTTGTAAAATCTATGCAGACTTTTCGTCTTCCTCCTGCCTGGTGATACCCGCGCTGAAGACCGGAAACCTTGATCTCGTCACCAACGCCATGGCCCGCGAAGTGCTCACCGACAAGGACGGCCTCGCCACCGGCGTGTCCTATATTAATAAGGACGACGGTCAGGAATACCAGGTCTCCGGCCGTACCGTCGTCCTCGCCGCCAGCACCTGCGAAAGCGCCCGTCTGCTGCTCAACTCAAAATCCGCGCGACATCCCAATGGACTCGCCAACAGCAGCGACGCCGTCGGTAGATATCTCCATGACTCCACCGGTGCCGATATGGGCGGGATCATCCCGGAATTGTTCGATCGCAAACGATACAACGAGGATGGCGTCGGCGGGATGCATGTCTATGCCCCCTGGTGGCTGGACAACAAAAAATTGGATTTCCCCCGCGGCTATCATATCGAATTCGGCGGCGGTTTCGGTCAGCCCGTCTACGGTTTCAGCTGGGACATCGATAAACTGAACGGTCAATTCAAAGTAAAAGGGAAGGTCAAGGAAGCCGGTGGCTACGGTGCCTCGCTAAAAGAAGACTACCGCTACTTCTTTGGTGCGCACGTCGGCATGGCGGGCCGCGGCGAATCGGTCGCCCGGAAGGAAAACTATTGCGAGATCGATCCCAACGTCGTCGATAAATACGGGATCCCCGTCCTTCGCTTCAACACCAGCCACTCCGAATACGAGATCAAACAGGCCAAACACATGAAGGAGACCTTTGCCTCCATCCTCCATGAGATGGGCGCCGTCCTGACCTGGGGCGCCGACGACGGCCCGCACAACAACTGGGGTCTTCATGCCCCCGGCCAAATCATCCATGAAGCCGGTACCGTCCGCATGGGCAGAGACCCGAAGACTTCCCCGCTAAACGAATGGAGCCAGGCGCACGAAGTAAAGAACCTGTTCTGCGTCGACGGCGGCCCGTTTGTCTCGCAAGCCGACAAGAACATCACCTGGACCATCCTCGCCCTATCGATGCGTACCAGCGAATATATTGTCGATGAAATGAAAAAACGTAACATTTAAAGGAATTTTTAAGTTAATACTATTATGGATAGAAGAAAAAGTATCAAAACCCTCCTCATTGGCACCGTCTCCGCCGGCGCCCTCGCCGAAGCCTGTAACACGGGTGAGCAAAAGCCAGCAGCCGCCGGTACGGACAGCACTGCCGCTTCAGGCGGCACCCCCGAAGCAGCCCTCAACTCAAGTGGCTACAACCGCATGAAAGAAGAGCTGGAGCATATGAAGGAAATCTCGGGAAAAACCTTTTTCACTCCCGAAGAAATGGCCACCATTACCATCCTCGGTGATATTATCATCCCCAGAGATGAGATTAGCGGAAGCGCCTCCGACGCCAAAGTGCCCGAATTCATCGAATTTATTGTCAAGGATCTTCCCGAGCACCAGACCCCCATGCGCGGCGGCCTTCGCTGGCTGGACATGCAATGCCTCAACCGGTTCGGCAAACCCTTCAAGGATTGCACCCAGCCTCAGCAAATCCAGCTGGTGGACGAAATTGCCTACCCCAAAAAAGCCAAACCCGAAATGGCCCAGGGCGTCGCCTTCTTTAATTTGATGCGAAACCTGACCGCCACCGGCTTTTATACTACCGCCATCGGTGTCAAAGACATCGGCTATATGGGCAACGTTCCCAATGCGTGGAAGGGCGTTCCGGATGACGTGCTCCGACAATACGGCCTGGCCTACACGGAAAAAGAACTAAAGGAATGCGTTTAACAAAAAAAAGGCCGCGGCGAATGCCGCGGCCTTAACCATATTTTCAGGATTTCCATATCAATTCGAAATCGGCTTGTAATAATACCCCTCCTCACTCAATACAAAGCTGTTGGGGACAAAACTCAAAAGTGATTTTTTAACCATATCAGTAGCTTCCTGCTGATAATGCGCGCCAACCTCCGGCGTCTTCATCGCAAACTGCCAGCTCTGGATCTTCAACAGGGCGATCCGGCTTTCCTGCAGCAGATACGTTTCAAAGCGCTGAAACTCCTCCGCCAGGTAATTTTGATTATTCCTCGTGTAGGGGGTCATAGGGATGAATATTTGTTTTAAAAAGATATTGGATTCCGGACCCGCGGTCCGCTATAGTAAAAAACGCCTCTAAATACAGTTAAATTGTGTAGGGAAACCCCTATTTCCTGCAACAGGAAATTTTTTCCCAACCAGGGACGCCCGGAAACCACTCAGTTCATATATGTAATTTGTTTTCAATAACTTATAGATTGGCATTTCTTTAGTACCTAGTTAATCGTAACTATGTCTGATACTACTTCATCAAAATATTGCCTTACCACATTTGACGGCCATCAATAGTTAAGGTCTTTGTTTGTTTTTCAGGCTTACATTTCAGGTTCTTCTACAAAAAATGACCGCCCCCTTCCAGGGGCGGTTTTTTTATAATGTCCAGGGCTCGCGAAGCCATCTTATCTGATCAATATCGAAGTCCCCTTTTGAACGATCCGCTTCCCCGTATCCGAATCCGTATAGGCCAGGGTCCATACATAAACCCCCGCCGGCTGCCGCTGCCCACCCATCGTCCCATCCCATTTGTTTAGCCAGTTCGTCGTCTCGAAAACCATTTGCCCCCAGCGATTATATACCCTGAACTGCAGATCCACCGCCTTCAACGCATTCAGCGGATAGAGATAATCGTTAACCCCATCTCCATTAGGCGTAAAAGCCCCCGGGACGGCAATAAAACATGACTTCAGCACATCGATCTTCAGCCTCGCCGTATCCGTACAGCCCAACGAATCGCCCACCACCAACGTCACCGTATATATTGTCTCTTCACCCGTCGGTGGAAAAAGATGATCCGGCGGGATTTGTTGATCGCTGGTCGTGCCGTCGCCAAAACTCCAGACCCAGGTCGAAATCCATGAGCCGGTACTGTTATTGACGAATTGCGCAAGATCCTTTGGACACTGTATCATCGGGCCCTCGAATTTGGCCTGGATACTATTGTCCAATGCAAAGACCGCCTGCGTGGAGTCACTGCAGACCCCATCGGACACGCGCAATGTAACCGTTTCATTGCCAAACACCGAATAGATTTGTGACGGCGGGTTCTGTACCTGGCTGGTATCCGCCCCGTTGAATACCCATAGCCACTGATTTACCCCGTCCTCCGGCGGGTAGGTATAAACGATAGTGTCCTGCTTGCATCCCCACTGAATCTTCTCCAGGAAGGCCGCCGCCGATACCGTGTCTTTTGTAGTGAAAGCGACCGACGACACCGGCGTACTAAGCCCGCAAAAATTCACCAGCGTATTGCCGTCATCGCCCGGCTGCAGCGCGAGCTGATAGCCGCCAGCCGTTTTGATCGGCGCTGATAATTGCACCAGGATGGTGTCTGTAAGCCCGCTCGCATCACAGACTCCGCTGGCGCCAATGACCGAGACCGGGCTGCTGCCCGTAACCGAGAAATCACTCCCATCGGCGGCAATACTGGAGCATTGGATCGGAGTTGGCCCATGGAACACGAGCTTCAGCACATTCGGGGCGCACCCTGGCGCCAGCAGACTACCCATGGGCGTCGGCTGCGGCGGCACAACTGTAAAGTTCACCGCCTCCCCAACCGGGATGGCTGCCCCGCAAACATCCAGAATGGTGTTGCCGTCAGTACCATTGACCGCCGTCAACGTATAGTTGCCAAGAGGAAGGCTTCCACTAAGGGTCAGGGTTATGGAGTCCATATCGAACCCGGTACTGCAGGTATTCCCGACCGCGCCGACGATCTGGACACCCGGTACCGCGGGTGAAATGCTAAATTCGGTCCCCGCTGCCGTCAGGCTGGCGCAGGTCATATTTTTGTTCAGGGTCACCCCGATTACCGACGTACAAATGGCATTCGCTTTGGCCAGCGCCGGCTGTGCCGTATCGGTGATGCTGGCCGTGCCGCCGGTAAAGGACAACTGATAACCACTCTGGCCGGTTGGGGTGAAATGACTGATCAACAATAAGTAATTGTGACCCTGGATCAGCGTGGGCATTTCACTGAAAGGTGGCGGACCAGTCGCCGGTACACCTAGTACAGTCATGGACTCACATTCCGATGAAGCTGTAGCCAAAGGCGAGGTACCGGTATTTCCCACTACACCGGACCAGTTGTCGGCAATGACCAGATTGGCATCACTGTATACCGCGCTGAGGGGCTGACCCGTGACATCATAAAGCTGCCAGTCATAGTCGTCGTCCGAATTCTTTGGACTGATCAACAGCCCCAGCGTCCCGGATGTGAAGCAGGTGAATTTGTACCAGTAAGGATTCATCGCTGAATAGCCGTCCGAAGGGTTGCACCCGGGCACCGCTACACTCCCGTCGTTACAGAGGGGTACGCTGTCCTGAACAAACGTATTGCTGCCGCAGACCGGAAAGGCCGTGGCCGGCGTCTGCCCCAACGTGGTACAGGTCTGCGCCCGAAGGCCCAGGCTGGCGGTCGTGAGCGAGAGAACCAACAAAATAACAAGCAGCTTTCTGACAGTCATTGGATCGTTCAGCATTATTCAAGACGGTAAGATCATCTTCCCGGTTGCTTTCCAATTCGGGACCAGCTTTCCAAAATCGGGAAAAGGATCAGTGTGGCAAAGTTATAATTATTTGATTATCATTCGATACGGGCCTGGCATGTTATTCGTCCCCTGATGGATGCTTAACCCCCTGAACCTTGGTTCTTGACCCCTAAACAACCCCCTTTTCAAACCCCTAAGGCCTTCGAACCCCTCCTATCGGGAGGGGTTTTCTTTTTTTCCCGTTGCCGCCCCTTCCCCGTCAAATGTAGAGCCAGTTTTTTTACATATATATTCCAAGGCTACTTCTTTTCCCCTAAATTTGCCGTCCCTCGGGACACCTCCGACTAATTGACGATCGCCGGGGCGATTTTTAAGATTGACACTTATGGACAAATTGATTTATCTCGTTCCTATTATGGGAGTCATTGGCCTTCTTTACACCTTTGTTAAGTCCAAATGGGTATCACGGCAGGATGCCGGCAATGAGCGGATGCAGGAGATCAGCAAGTATATCGCCGAAGGCGCCATGGCCTTTTTAAAGGCGGAATGGAAGATCCTTTCCTACTTCGTGATACTGGCCGCCCTCCTGTTGGCCGTCATGGGCCGCAGCAACCCCGGATCCCACTGGTCGATAGCACTGGCCTTTGTCATGGGTGCCATCCTGAGCGCATTGGCAGGATATATCGGTATGCGCAGCGCCACCAAGGCTAATGTCCGCACCGCCCAGGCAGCCCGCAGCAGTCTTAAAAAAGCACTAAACGTCTCTTTCACCGGCGGCTCGGTTATGGGCCTGGGTGTCGCCGGGCTGGCCGTTCTGGGCCTGAGTGGGCTCTTCATCGTGCTGAAAACCATCTTTGCCCCCGACTCCCCCGTCGATTCCGAAGAAATGCAACGGACCATCGAGGTCCTGACCGGCTTCTCCCTCGGCGCTGAATCCATCGCACTCTTTGCACGCGTAGGCGGCGGTATCTATACCAAAGCGGCCGATGTCGGCGCTGACCTCGTGGGTAAAGTAGAAGCAGGCATTCCCGAGGACGATCCCAGAAATCCAGCTACCATCGCGGATAATGTCGGCGACAATGTAGGGGACGTAGCCGGTATGGGCGCCGACCTCTTTGGCAGCTATGTGGCGACCGTGCTGGCGACGATGGTGCTTGGCCGGGAGACCCAATCGGATGACGCTTTTGGCGGTCTTGCCCCCATCCTCCTGCCCATGTTCATCGCCGGGGTTGGCATCCTGTTCTCCATCGTCGGGACCTTTTTTGTCCGTATCAGCGATTCAGCCGGCGTCAGCACAGGTGCTGTCCAGAAAGCGCTGAATATGGGTAACTGGGGTTCGATCATCCTGACCGCACTCGCCTGTATCGGCCTCGTATATTATTTCCTGCCGGACACCATGGTCCTCCGGGGCAACGAATTCACCAAATGGGGTGTTCTTGGCGCAATTGGCGTGGGCCTGATGGTCGGAACCCTGATGAGTATCATCACGGAATACTATACCGCCATGGGCCGCGGACCGGTCCTCAGCATCATCCGTCAGTCCGGCACCGGCCATGCCACCAATGTCATCGGCGGCCTGGCTGTCGGCATGCAATCCACTTTCCTGCCGATCCTCGTGTTGGCGGGAGGGATCTGGGGCTCCTTTGCCTGCGCCGGCCTCTACGGCGTATCGATCGCCGCAGCCGGTATGATGGCCACTACCGCCATGCAACTGGCCATCGACGCATTCGGCCCAATTGCTGACAACGCAGGCGGTATCGCGGAAATGAGCGAGTTGCCCAAAGAAGTGCGGGAACGAACCGATATTCTCGACGCCGTAGGCAACACCACCGCGGCCACCGGGAAGGGGTTCGCCATCGCCTCTGCCGCGCTCACCGCCCTGGCCCTCTTCGCCGCATTTGTCGGCGTCGCCGGCATCCAGGGGATCGATATCTATAAGGCAAAAGTATTGGCCAGCCTGTTCGTTGGCGGCATGGTCCCGTTTGTCTTTTCCTCGCTCGCCATCCAGGCAGTGGGTGAGGCTGCTATGGCAATGGTGGAAGAGGTCCGCCGCCAATTCCGCACCATCCCCGGCATCATGGAAGGAACGGGAAAACCCGAGTACGAAAAGTGCGTAGCCATCTCCACCCAGGCATCCATCAAAAAAATGATCCTGCCTGGCGCCATGGCGCTTTTATTCCCCTTGTTCATAGGATTTGCGCTGGGCCCCGAAGCCCTGGGCGGCTTCCTCGCCGGCGCCACGGTCTGCGGCGTCCTGATGGGTATCTTCCAAAACAACGCCGGCGGTGCCTGGGACAACGCCAAGAAATCCTTTGAAAAAGGGGTAGAGATCAACGGCGAGATCTATTATAAGAAATCCGAACCCCATAAAGCCTCTGTTACCGGCGATACCGTCGGTGACCCCTTCAAGGATACCTCCGGCCCGTCGATGAACATCCTCATCAAGCTGATGTCGATCGTATCACTGGTGATCGCCCCCACCCTGGCTTCGATCTATAGCACAGGCGATGGAACGGCCTCCCATCCCCGGCATGTAGAAAAAACGACCAGTACCCAACACACTCCGGTATCGAAGAAATCCTCGGTAACAATGCGTTGAGTATTCCAAAAAGATGTTAACAAAAAAAAACTATTTTTTTGTTTTGCTTTTCACCTGAAGTCATATCTTTACCTCTCAATCAACGACACTAATCAGATCCAAATACCGAAGTCGCGATGTTTCCACATCGGGGCTTTTTTTTTGCCCCCTTTTAACATTGATTTACGAATATTGTCGTAAATTGCTGGTCAAATAACTCTCTATGTCGACAAGGACCATCAAACCCACACAAAGTGAACTGGAAATCCTTCAGGTTCTTTGGGTGAAGAACCAGGCCAGCGTCAGGGAAGTGCACGAAGAATTGCTCAAATCAAAAGAAGCCGGCTATACCACCACACTGAAGCTCATGCAGATCATGCACGAGAAGGGGTTGGTGAAACGTGACGACTCCGCCAAGACCCATATCTACCAGGCCTCGGTCAGTAAAGAAAAGACACAGAAACACCTGTTGGGCAAAATGATCAATACCTTATTTGGCGGCTCGCCCACCGAACTCGTCATCCAGGCCCTTGGCCATCACAAAGCCACCCCGGCAGAGTTGGAAGAGATCCAGCAATTATTGAATAACTTGAAACATCAATAGGCATGCAGGTTTTGACCCACTTCCCTTTACTAAAAGCACTGGGCTGGGCACTCTTCAACAGCCTATGGCAAATGGCTGCCCTATGGTTGCTTTACATTCTCCTAATGGCCGTATTTCATGCTACCGCAGCGCGCATCCGTCACGGCCTCGCCCTGTTGTTCCTTAGCATCGGAGCCCTTTGGACAGGAACTACTTTTTTTGCCGCCACACTCTTCCCCGACAACGGGAACTCCTTCCGCCTCCCCTTCTTTTTCCCGGCACTATCCACCCCAGGCTGGTTCTGGCAAACCGGCCACTCCTTTATGGATATACTGCTCTCCTATGGGTCGACACTCTATCTGCTGATCCTCTCCGGTTTGCTTGTCCGTTATTCCAGCCACTACTGGCATACCCGGAAGTTCACACAAAAAGGTCTCACCAACATGCCTGCGGAATTCCGGGTCTTCGTCAACGCAACAGCCCTGCAGTTGAATATCCGGAGGCCGGTTAGGACCTGGCTCTCTTCCCTGATCGACGTTCCCCTCACCCTTGGCTTCCTTAAACCGATCATCTTACTGCCTGTCGCCATAATCAGTCAGCTGACCCCTCAACAGATTGAGGCCATCCTGATCCATGAACTCGGCCATATCCAACGGAAGGATTATTTACTGCACCTGCTGGTGACGGTGCTGGAGGGGCTCTTCTTTTTTAACCCGTTCGCCCGCCTGCTGATCCGTCAGTTGAAAAAGGAAAGAGAGCATTGCTGCGATGACCTCGTGCTTCAGTTCAAATATGACCCCCACGCCTACGTTTCCGCACTGCTGTCCCTGGCCACCCGCCAACAGCCCGTCCATAAACTAGCCGTTGCGGCAACCGGCAGCAACGACAAGCTGCTTCTTCAGCGCGCCAGGAGGATACTTCTGCGAAAGGAAGGCGATCGCAGCCGGCCCGGAACTCGCATGCTGGCACTCCTCCTTTTCACCGCGCTGACCGCCGGCCTGGCGTTTTACCGGACCCCACAACCCGCCCACCACCCGACACCGATAGCCCGGACGAGTCCGGTCCCTGCTTCCATTTCCGCCTCGACCACGCGGGAATTCGCTTTTAGCCAAACGATCCATTCCATTCCGCCGCCGGCCCCGACACATCTACATCCACAGGTGCGGCCCCGGATACCTATCCGCCAACCCGCCGCCCTGCAAGCCGACGATAACGATATTTTTGTCAATACCGGCGATGATGGCGTCGGCGCCACCACAACGCTCATCTCCTCCGCGGACGACATGACCGACCCCAGCACCAACATGCCGGGAGCCGAGAACCGCGACTATTCTCTGAATATGCCCGTAACGATCGCCAGTACCGGTATTTCTTCCCCACAAGGCACGCCTGTCGTCCCCAATTCCAGTTTTTCGTTTCAGTATATGGTCGGGGATAGCGCCCGGCCCGAGGAACAAATGCTCTACCTCCAACAATCAGCTCAACAGGAAGTGCTGGCCGCCATCTTCAAACTGCAGCAACAAACCTCCATTCAGCTAAAGGCACTGAGCAACCTGCAGGCAAAAGCAGGTGAATCCGTACACCTGCGCCGCCAGATCCAAACTCAAGAACAAAAACTTCAGCGGGAATACCTGAAGAAGGTAATCAGCTGGCAAAAGAAGCTGGAAACGACCACCCATATCAGGATGATCGTATATATTTAGTCGCATTCTTCCCTTCGCAGAACAGCAGGTCCAGGATCGAAAGGTTTGGAATGAACCCCGTTCTCTCCTCGAACACCTGCCGATATCTAACCGGTCCAGCCTCCCCAGCCAACCCTGCCAACCCTGCCCGGCCCTGGCTTGAGCGCTCCCCCACGCCCTCCCCACACCCCGCCGCTCGATCCCTGGGCCTTAACTTCCCCCTCCAGTCCGCTTCTTCCCAGGAGGAATACTCCGGTACCCAACCCTCCGTTAACTCAACCGGTATCGCCAGCCCCAACACCCGGACCGACCATTCAAAACACGCGAGGTCCCAGTCCAGCAGAAAATCGAACTGCCGTTTAAACAACCCCTCCAATTCATCCCGGTAATGATCGAACCAAGGCGACCGGTTATAACACGATACGATCGTCTTCCAGTGCTGCGCCGCCCAAGGCTGCCGCTCCGATATCCGAACATCCCGAACCAACGTCTTCTGACCTCGTCCCTTCACCAGCGGTATACTCAAATCGACCACCCCATCAGCGCCCGCCAGCTGACAACGGTTGCGAAAACCCATTTTTTGATACGCTTCGTATTGATCAAAAACGATATTCGAGAATTTATATAAACTTTTATATAAAATAACAGATGGAAAATATTGTATGTCAATAATTAACTTCATCCTATTAAATTTTATTCTCCCTGTCTCGATCGCACCTGCAAAAAACATTACTCTCATCAAAAACCGCCTCGTGTATACGATGACTTAAAACCGAGATAATATCGTTTAATTGATTCAAAACTAACCAATTAGAGTTGATTCAAAATTACCACTGAAATTAGTACAGGATTTCCGCGCCTTCAACCCTCACCAAACGAAAGATACTAACCCTCTTAGCACAACTATCCCCCCACTTGCGGCGACAATAGGCGAGAATATCGCGGATTACCCCGGTCTTATTCCAATGGAATTAACTCCCTCCTACCCTTCCAGAGATGATACTGAGCCCTTATCGATTAGGTATGGACGCTGCCATGATCCGAATCAATTGAGCGGCTGTATAGGGCCGCCAGCCGTGACCACCTCTGTCCCCATAGCTGAAGGAGCCGTTGTAGTATGGTTTTTTGGTACTGCTCAAAAAGTCCTCCATATTATATACACCGAAATTCAGATAAAAATCATCCATCCGACCGGCGAAGACATGCTCGATGGGGATAGGTTGTGACGGTTGAAGCCCGACGAAATCCGCGCCGAGAAATTGGGTGCCATAACGGCCGACCTGGAAGCGGGGCTCGATGCTGTCAGTGTGAGCGAGGACCAGAAACATGCGGCCGGTCAGCGATTGTTCGCCACCGGCGGCGGAGTAGGAGCAGCATAGCAGCGCCAGCCAGCAGGCGGGATGTCTCATGTGCGAAAGTTATTGGTAAATTAGTGGAAAGCTGTAATGAACCCCCTCCCTATCCATAGATCAAAATCTCATCCGCCATGCAATGCAATTCATCCTCGGGATCAAGGAGATATATCCGCCAAATATGCTGATACTCCTCCCGACCCTTCAAAAGGGCTAGCAGCGGCGTCATCTCATCATCGTCCTCCCCCAGCTTGTGATTCACCAGGACATTCAGGGAGAAATTGCGGGAAGACCTGGCCCCCCCATCGAATTCCACCGGTGAAAGCCAAACCTCCGCATACTTTTGCCCGTTATTGTTCACATCACGGAATAAGCGTTTAAGGTTCTTTATGACGTCCTGCGGATCCATGGAATATTTTTCCCCCTCAAGGTAGAAAATTTTCTATATCCGCCCAACCCCACTTGCTCTGCCCGGCCGCCCTTACTCCGCCAACTTGAACTCCTTATCCTGGTTCTTCAACTCCTCCAGCTTCTTCTTCCCATAGCTTACGCGGGTAATGACCACAAAAAGCACCGGGACGATAAAGATCGCCAGACTCGTGGCCGCAAACATCCCGCCTAATACCGTCCACCCGATCGTATTTCGGGCAACCGCCGCGGCACCGTTTGCCAGCGCCAATGGCAATACCCCCAACAGGAACGCGATCGAGGTCATCAGAATGGGCCGTAACCGGAGTTTGACCGCATCCAATGTCGCCTGGACCACCTCCATCCCCCGATCCACCCGCTCCTTGGCAAATTCCACGATCAGAATGGCATTCTTCGCCGACAACCCGATCAGCGTGATCAACCCGATCTGGGCATAAACATTATTGGTAAGGAGCGGTTTGAACGACAGGGCCAGGATGGCCCCGAAAACTCCAATCGGCACCGCCAGCAGCACCGAGAACGGTACCGACCAGCTCTCATACAGAGCGGCCAGGAACAGGAACACAAAGACGATCGACAGGGCAAAAATATATACCGCACTGTTCCCCGACTTGATCTCCTGCAAGCTCAGGCCCGACCAGTCATAGCCGTACCCTTCAGGTAAAACTTTTGCCGCCACCCGTTCCAACGCCTTAATGGCATCGCCGCTGCTATATCCGGGTTTGGGGACTCCATCAATCTCCGCGCTACGGTAGATATTGAAGTGAGAGATCAATGGCGCACTCTCCGTCAGCTTATACGATACGATCGTGCTCAACGGGATCATTTCTCCATTGACGTTTTTGACATAATAGTTGGAAAAGGCATGGACATCCGACCGGAAAGCGGTATCCGCCTGCGCCACCACATAGAAGTTCCGTCCATAAATGGTCAGCTGGTTGATATAGGTGCTGCCCATATACATCTGCATCGTATTGTAGACGTCACCCAAATTCAGCCCCAGCTTCTTGGCCTTGTCCCGGTCCACATCCACTTCATAGCCCGGCGTATGCGCGCTGAAAAAGGTGAACGCACTCCCGATTTCCGGTTGTTTGTTTGCCTCTGCCACGAACTGATTTACCACGCGTTCAAAGGTCTTGATATCGTCATTGGACTGCCGCTGCTCGACCTGAATACTAAAGCCGCCGGCATTCCCCAAACCGGGGATGGCCGGAGGTGGAATGACCACGATCCGTGCACCCTTGATGCTCGCAAACCGTCTCTGAAGCTCCGCAATGACCCCGAGGAGCTCTTCTGATTTCTTTTTCCGCTCATCCCAGGGTTTGAATTGAATAAAGACACTCCCGGCGTTGGATTTGATCCCAAAGGTTAGAATGTTCAAACCACCCAGCGCCGCCGTGTGCAGCACCCCTGGCGTAGTTTGGGCCATGTGCTGGATGCTGTCCAGCACCGTGATGGCCCGGGTGGTAGACCCCGCCTCCGGGATCTCAAAAGAGACATATACCCTGCCCTCATCCTCCTGAGGAATAAAGCCTGTTGGTTTTTTTCCGAAAAGGAAGACTTCCCCGACCACGATAAAAGCCAGCAGGATTACCACCAGCGGCGCCCCCTTTATCCAGCCCTTCACCCCATTCGTATAGTGATGCGTCACCCGCTCGAACCAGTTATTGAATCGAAAGAAGACCCAATTGAGACCCCGCGACTTCTCGTCGATACGATGTTCCTTGAGCATCAGCATACATAGCGCCGGCGTTAGCGACAACGCCACAAAGGCCGAGATCAGCACCGAAATGGCGATGGTTATGGCAAACTGCTGATACAGCCGGCCTACGATCCCGGGAATAAAACCCACCGGAACGAACACCGCCGCCAGGATCAGCGCGATGGCGATGACGGGGCCCGAAATATCGGCGATGGCCCGTGCCGTCGCCTCCTTAGCCGACAAATGCTCTGTGTCGATATAATGCTGCACCGCTTCCACGACCACGATGGCGTCATCCACCACGATCCCGATAGCCAGCACAAACCCGAACATTGTCAGCGTATTGATGGTAAAACCAAGCGGGATAAAGAAGATAAAAGTCCCGACGATAGACACCGGGATCGCCAGCACCGGGATGAGCGTCGAACGCCAGTTCTGGAGAAAGAGGAATACCACCAGCGTCACCAGCCCCAGCGCGATCAAAAGGGTTTGAACCACATCCCCGATCGATACCTTCACCACGGAGACCGATTCAAAGGGGACCTTATAGTCGATATCCGCGGGAAAATATTTTTTGGCGTCCACCAGGGCCTTATAGACCCCCTCGGCTGTCGCCAACGCATTGCTGCCCGGCGCCTGGTATACCAGCAGATACGAAGACCGCTGCCCATCCACAAAAGAGTTGGCCGCATAACTGACCTTACCTAGCTGAACCCGGGCGACATCTTTGAGATAGACGATCGAGTTCTGTTGCGGATTGCTGCGTATCACGATGTTCCCGAATTGCTCCTCCGTCGTCAGCCGGCTATTGGTGAACACCACAAATTCGAACGCCGTCACACTTGGCTGCGGCGGCGCGGACGTTGACCCGGCAGCCACCTGCAGGTTCTGTTCGTTGATCGCATTTTGAATGTCATTGACCGTCAGCCCCAGCTGCGCCAGTTTATCCGTCTTCAGCCAGACGCGCATCGCAAAATTGTCCGCCCGGCTGAACACATCACCCACTCCCGGCACTCGCAACAGGACGTCCCGGAGGTAGATGTTCGCGTAGTTGTCCATAAAAGGGATACTGTGAGTCCCCTTTGGCGAGTAAACGGCCACCAGCATCAGGATCGCCGGGTTACGCTTCAGCGTCGTGATCCCCAGCTTTTGCACCTGCTGCGGCAAGGTCGGCGTCGCAATCCCCACACGGTTTTGAATATCCAGCGCCACGATATTCGGATCGGCCCCGATATTCAGCGTCGCGGTGATCTGCGAGGTGCCGTTGTTCGAACTGTTACTTTGCATATACGCGATTCCAGGGACACCATTGACCTGAGTCTCGATGGCCGTGGTCGTCGTCTGCTCCACCGTCTGCGCATCGGCGCCGACGAAGTTGCCTGTGATCTGTACCGTCGGCGGCGTAATATCAGGATACTGGCTGATCGGCATATTCAGGATGGCCAGCGTTCCTACGAGCAGGATGACCAGGGAGATCACGATGGCCGTCACCGGCCTTCTTAGAAATATGTTGGAAGACTTCATGTCTAAATTAGTTTTTGGTTCATTCTCCTATTTTGCTGCCCCAGGCGCCGCCTTCGGCGGCGCCAACCGAACTGCCGAACTATCCCGTAGCTTTTGTACCCCATCTATGACTACCTTTTCTCCCTGAGCCAACCCGCTCCGCACAACGATATTGGCGCCGATCCGCGTCCCCAGCGAGACCTTTTTCTGCAGGGCAACTGTGTCCTGTACCACGAAGACAAAGAACTCTCCCAGCGACTCGACAACGGCCTTATACGGGATCAACAAGGCACTGTCACCCGAAGAATGCCTGACCCGGATATTGGTTGTCAACCCCGCCCTCAGCTCGTTGTTTGTATTCCGGAAAGTGATCCTCGCCCTGAGGGTCCCCGTCGTCGGATCGATCGACCGGTCCAATAGATACAACTGGCCGGGATAAGGATAGATGGACCCGTCTGGCAACACCGCGGTAAAGATCGAATCCTGCACCTTCGCTCCCTTTTCAAAATACCGGTTGAACTGGGGGATCTCTGCCTGATCGATGGCGATATCGACCGCCATCGGATCGTCGGTGGATACCGAATTCAAAAGCGTTTGCGGATAAACGGCCGTTCCTACCTTGACCTGCGAGATCCCGATCGTGCCGTCGAACGGCGCGGCGATCTCGGTATATTTCAGATTGGTCTGGACGCTGGCTACATTGGCCTGCGCCGCCAGCAGCTGCTGCTTGCTGGCCTCCAGATCGGCCAGCTGATGGTCCAGAGTCTGTTTGGCGATCGCATCCTGTTTGGCCAGCTCCTGGTACCGGTCCGCATCCTGCTGCGACTTCGCCAGGTTGGCTTTGGCGACAAGTACATTGGCCTTTGCCTGCTCAACCGCCGCCAAATATTGCTGTTGATCGATCTCGTATAATTTTTGTCCCTTCCTGACCGCCTGCCCGTCCTTAAAAAAGATCCCGCTGATATTTCCGGAAACTTGCGGCTTGATATCCACCTGGTTTAACGGCGTCGCCGTTCCGGGATAGCTGTCGAAATAGGTGGCGTTGCCGGCCTGAACCGTATACACATTCACCGACGCAGGGGGCGGAGCCACCGGGCCTGTATTTTTGCTGTCGCAGGATTCCAGCCCAAAGACTACAGTTAAAAAAAGAAGTCCTAAGGTATTTCTCATATAAAAAGGTGATTTATCCGCTATTGAAATTTAATTGACCCCAACGCCTTCTCCACATCCAGCTTACTGCTCAACACCTGGTACAGCGCATCGCTGTAGTTTACCTGCGCAGTCCGCAGATCGGTCTCCGAAGTGATCAGGTCCAGGTAGGCCTTGACTCCGGATCGGTATTGCAATTCGATCGTATTGAATACCTCTCTCGCGAGGCCCAGATTATCCCGCTGAACATAATAGTTATTCAGATTGCTCTTGTACGTAGCCAGCGCCTGCACATACTGCGAATTGATCTGGCTCTGCAAATTGACCACATCCCAGTCGATCCGCGTCAACTGTAACTCCGCGATCCGGATATTTTGCGTCCGCTGCGTTCCCTGGAAGATCGGAAGACTTACCGTCAGCCCCGCATAGGAAGTAGGGAAATTATTACTGTACAGCTTGCCGAATTCCGGGTTCAGATAGTTGAAGCTATACCCTGCGCCGGCACTCACCGTCGGAATATAAGCCCATTTCTGATACTTTACTTCCGCCTGTTGTAACCGCTTCTGGGTCATCAGCTGCTGAAATTCGATCCGTTGATTGTAGTCCGGCACCGCCGTCGTATCCAATACCACCTCTTGCTCCATGGTCGCACTGTCGTAAGCGAGATGCACCGAATCTTTTCCCGTATATCCCATCAGTTGGACCAGCACGGCATATTTTGCTTTTAGCGTCTCCCCGTCGGTCTTCCGCTGCGCCTTGCTGTTGTTCAGCGAAATGGTGGCCCGCTTATAATCCGTCTTGTCCACCAGCCCGCCTTGGTATTGATTGTAAGTGTCCTTCAGGTTCCGCTCCAATCGGACGACATCGTCATCCAGTACCTTGATATCCTGCTCGGTCAGCAGCACATCGTAAAAAGCCTTGCTCACATTGACCGTAACATCGATCTTATCGCTCACCGTCATCTGATGGATCTGCGTCATCACATCCCCCTTCGTCCGGCTCGCCAACAGCACGTCCCGGTTGAACAGGGTCTGGCTGAGCCCCAGCGCGACGGAAGACTGATTGTAGGTGCCGCTTATATCATAATTCCCGCCGAAGGCAATCGCCGGCAATTGAAAATTATTCTGGTAGTTCGCATTCAACCCGATCTGCGGATACCATTCTGCCAGCCTGCTCTTGATCTGCCGGTCCGTGATCAGCTCATCCAGCATGGCCTGTTGCACCAATGGATAATGCTGCAACGCAAATTGAACGCAGGCCCCCACGGTCGCTACGGGAGGCAACGTATCTGACGCCTTTTGCCCACTCGCCGGAATGAATAGGATACTAAGTCCGATAACGAAACAACCTATGACACAAATTTTCTTCATAAACGTGGTGCTATAGATTAGAAGAATGAAGAACCAATCTTGTCGACCACCGGCCGACTTTGAGGGCACAAAGTTAAACAAACGTTTGAATTAAACAAACGTTTAATCAAGAAGAGGCAAGCGGAGATGTAACTATTTGGCTAACAATTAGCTATTAAAATTAATGCAAAAACCCAAACCTATTTATCTTTATCCCTAATATTTCAACACATGCCTGCTACTATCCATACCATTCTGGGCGCCAATGGGATCATCGCCAACTCCCTTGCCCGCGAACTGACCGAACGCCGAACGCCCGTCAGGCTCGTATCTCGCAATCCGGTTCCCATCCCTGGTACGAGCACCTTCGCCGCCGATCTCACCGACCCCGCCCGGACACTCGAAGCCATCCGTGACTCCGCCATTGTTTACTGCTGCATTGGACTGCCCTACAACTACTCGATCTGGAGACAACAATGGCCCAGGATCATCGACAATATCATTGCCGCCTGCGGGCAGACCGGGGCCAAACTTCTCTTCTTCGACAACGTCTACATGTACGGTCAGACCTCCGCCCCAATGACCGAAGAGACCCCCTACAACCCCACCAGCCGCAAAGGCGACCTTCGGGCCCGGATAGCTACCCAGCTGATGAGCGAGGTCCGGAAGGGCCACATCGTCGCGGCTATCGCCCGCTCCGCCGATTTCTACGGGCCCGGCGCCGACAAAACAAGCATTCCCGCTTTTCTCGTCTTCAGTCGGCTCATCAAAGGCCAGCGCGCACAATGGCTGGTCAATGCCAGGGTCCGCCATTCCTTCACTTACGTCCCCGATGCCGCCCGGGGCCTCCGCCTCCTTGCAGAGGACGACAACTCCTGGAACCAGGTCTGGCATTTACCGACGACAGCCCACCCGCTCACCGGCGCCGGGTTCATCGAACGGGCCGCCGCCGAACTGCATAAGGCAAGCCAGCATACGGTGCTATCAAAATGGATGATCAGATTAGGGGGCATCTTCGATAGGGCCACTGCAGAACTTTATGAGATGCTCTATCAGTACGAATCAGAGTATTTGTTCGATTCCACCAAGTTCGAAACCGCGTATTCATTCCAACCCACACCATACGAACAAGGCATTCGCGAGACGGCCGTTGCCGCAGCCGCAGCCCTCCGAAATTAGTTCATTTCCGGGAAATCATCACTCACTAATGATGTATCCGGTAGAAAGCCCGCTGTAAGTTCATTTTGGTAGCGGGCGCCACCACCAGCGGGAGCTTCTCCACGACCGTTTCGCTGCTGTCCAGCCCAAAAGCCTTCTCTTCCGCCACCGCCATTTTCTTGAGACTGAAATAAGTGTTGAGGATGAAGCCATCCCGGACCGAGAACTCATTATCGTAAGAAAGGAATTTCTCGAGGATCACGAAGCGGAAATCCTCCGCAATATTGTGCTTCTTGAGCGACGGGAACCGGCTCACCACATCCAGTTCCTTATTACAGATCATCTCCGTCACCACCTTGCGGAACATCATCCCCACCCGCTGCTGAACCCGGAAACCCAGCCGGAATTCCACCCGGATGACCTTGTCGTTCATCAGCTCCTCTACGCCATACTCCATGGTGTATGGCTCATCCGTCCGCTCGATATGCACGAACCAATACACATCCGCCCGCTTGGGGTTGTGACTGAAGATCGAATAGAGGATCTTCTCCTCGATCTGCGTCGGCCGGTTCGCCTTCGTCAGATAAATAAGATGCGATGTGAACTTCGGGATCGTTTCGTCTTTACTTAGATTTTCCAGTAAAGGTATATGTTCATTGAGATCGATAAAGTTCAAAAAACGATTATTGATCTTTCGGGCATGGTACCAGATATACATGGTAAAAATCAGTCCGAACTCGAACACGAGAAAGAATAACCGCTTGACGATCTTGACTGCATTGGCTACGAAAAAACTGCTTTCCACCACCACAAAGACCGTGACGATCGCGCCGACGATCCAGAACGGATAGTGCTTGACGTAACGCAGGAATTTATACATCAGGAGCGTGGTCATCAGCATGGCGATCGTGATCGAGAACCCGTATGCCGCCGTCATCGCCTCCGAAGTCCGGAAATAAAGCACGACCAGGAAACAACCGGTGCAAAGGATCCAATTGATGCTCGGAATATAGATCTGACCGCGGACATCCGTCGGGAATTTTACCGTGACCTTCGGCCAGAAATTCAAACTGATCGCCTCATTGATCAGCGTAAAGCTGCCGCTAATGAGGGCTTGGCTGGCAATGATCGATGCGGCCATCGCAATAAATACACTCGGGATCAGGAACCAGTGCGGTACGATCGCAAAGAAGGGGTTCACCGCCCCAATGCTATCCCTATGCTGCAGGAGCACCCAGGCGCCCTGGCCCAGATAGCTCAAGACCAGCGACGTCTTCACAAAGATCCAGCTGACCTGGATATTGCGCCGCCCGCAATGCCCCAGGTCCGAATAAAGCGCCTCCGCTCCCGTCGTACACAGGAACACCGCCCCCAAAAGCCAAAACCCCTTCGGATGGCGGATCAGCAGTTCCAGCCCATAGTGAGGGCTCAATGCTTTCAACACACCGGGATAATGCACGATCTGATTTAAGCCCAATATCGCCAGCATTGTGAACCATACGAACATGATCGGGCCAAAAGAGCCGCCCACCACCTTAGTGCCGAATCGCTGGAAGACAAAAAGCAGCAGCAGGATCACCATGACGATCTCCACCACAAGCGCATTGCCAGGCACAATGACGCTTTCCATACCGTGCACCGCACCCAGGCCCTCGATGGCGGACGTCACCGAGATCGGCGGCGTAATGATCCCATCCGCCAGCAAAGTACCCGCGCCGATAATGGCCGGATAGACCAATACCTTACCATAACGGCGCACCAACGCATATAGCGAGAATACCCCGCCTTCTCCCCGGTTGTCCGCTTTTAAAGTAATAAAAACATATTTGAAGGTCGTCTGTAGCGTCAGGGTCCAGAACACACAGGAAATGGCGCCGAACACAAGCTCCTGGGAGATCTTGCCCCCTTCCGTTAAAATAGTCTGGAAGGTGTAAAGCGGAGAAGTTCCGATGTCGCCAAAGATGATTCCTAAAGTAATGAGAAGACCTGCGGATGTGACTTTACTAAAATGACTTCGGTCCATTAAGGGTTTTACTTTTACCTGTCAAAAACGGCCGCAAAGGTACGATCCAAAAATTAAAAAATCCTATTATTTTGGGAAAAATCCCCGCCGATCCTCCGTCCTTGCCCGCAACATCTCCGCAAAATTCAGGCGCCGCGTCAGCGCCGTGACCACACAAGCTATTCGGTTTGTTCTCGTTCCCTCGGTCTTGGCCTCCCGGACCCAATTCCCGAAATAATTTTGATGTGATTTTGGAAGGCCGGCAAAGAACGCCAGCGCCTCCGGTTCGTCCGCGAGACATTCCATCAACTCTTTGGGCGGCTTGATCACCGTCCTGTCCACCTCGAGCTCTACCCTGAGGAAAGCCCCTTTTTGCTTTCGGAGCACTTTCCGGACACGCGCATTGAGCGCCAGGATAAAATCGCCTTCCCCCATTGGGATCAGGGCCATCTTGGAAACGGTATGCTCATCCAGCTTGCCCTTGACCCTGAAGGACTTTTTGTTGCCTGGCATCAACTTTTCAGCCAAAGATGCGGAGACCCGGATATAGGACCATCCGGTCTTTTCCCCCATCTCCCCAAACTGCATTATTTTAGCGGTAAACCGGATCATCAAGCCTCATCCGGCCGGACCATCCCTATGCCCTCGCCTTCGTTGCCGGCTTCTTCTTTCTTTTCTGCTGCCTGAGCGCAGCCTCGATACCCTTCCGCAGGTTATCGAAAGTAGGTTTGCCGATGAACAGCTCCTCATTGATAAAGAAGGCCGGCACATCCCGAACCCCCCTATCCAACCCTTCCAGCAAATCGCTCCGGACCTGCCAGCCATAGGTGGAATTGACCAGATCTTCCAGGAACTTTTTGTTCACCACCCCGACATCCTTGGCGTATTCACGCAAACTGATCGCCCCCAGCCGCCGGCGATGGGCAAACAGCATGCCATGCATCTCCCAGAATTTGCCTTCCTGCGCCGCACCCAGAGAAGCCTCGGCCGCCTTCATGGCATGCTGATGGATTTTGGTAAGCGGAAAATGCCGGAAATTGAATCTCAATTTGCCTTCGAACAGCTTTAACAGCTTTTCCACCACCTCGTTCACTTTCGCGCATGCTTCGCTTTCGTAATCCCCGTACTCCATTAGGGTAACCGGAGCATTCCGATCGCCTACAAAAACCTCCTTAGTCGGAATGATCTCAACCACTTCTTTTGCTCTCATATTAGTTTTATAACATATTCCCGTCGATAATGTTTATCGCCGCCAACAAAGTACACTATTTTCTGTTCACATCCGACTTTTCCAGATGAGGCGTCTCGTTTCGAAAGACCACCACCCCATCAAACACATCCACCAGCACCGGGGCCGTACGGTCAATATCCCCGGCTAAGATCCTCTTACTCAGCTGATTGACTATTTCCTTTTGGATCAATCGTTTTAAAGGCCTTGCGCCGAACTGCGGGTCGAAACCGTTCTCCGCCAGGTAGTCGATCAGGTATTCACTGAACTGCAGGTTGATCCCATTCTTGGATACCAGCTTTTTCAGATCTCCGAGCTGGATACGGATGATCCCACGGATTTCCCCCTTCAGCAACGGCTGGAACAGGATGATCTCATCGATCCGGTTCAGAAACTCCGGCCGGATCGTCTGCCGTAAAAGGTCCGTCACCTCCAATTTCGTCTTATCCATCACATCCTCCCTGTTCTTTTCCGTGACATTCTCGAAATTGGCCTGGATGATCTGACTTCCCAAATTGCTGGTCATAATAACGATCGTATTCTTGAAATTCACCACCCGGCCCTTATTATCGGTCAGGCGGCCATCGTCGAGCACCTGAAGCAGGACATTGAACACATCCGGATGCGCTTTTTCGATCTCGTCCAACAACACGACACTATACGGTTTGCGCCGGACCGCTTCCGTCAGTTGTCCACCTTCGTCATACCCGACATAACCCGGAGGTGCGCCCACCAGCCGGCTCACAGAATGCTTTTCCTGGTACTCGCTCATATCGATGCGCGTGATCATCCCTTCGTCATCGAACAGATAATCCGCCAGTGCCTTCGCCAGCTCTGTCTTACCGACACCCGTCGTCCCCAGGAAAATGAAAGATCCGATCGGTCGCTTGGGGTCCTGCAACCCCGCCCGGCTCCGCCTGATCGCATCGGCTACAGCGGTGATCGCCTCGTCCTGTCCGACGACCCGCTTGTGTAGCTCGTCTTCCAGGTTCAACAGCTTTTCCTTTTCGCTTTGCAGCATCTTGCTGACCGGTATACCCGTTGACTTAGCAACCGCTTCCGCAATATCTTCCGCATCCACTTCTTCCTTCATCAGCCGCGAGGTCGCGCTCATCGCGTCCAGCTGCGCCGAATAGGTCTCGATGATCTTTTCCTGTTCTTTGATCTTGCCATACCGGATCTCCGCCACCTGGCCATACTGACCTTCCCGTTCAGCCTTCTCCGCCACCAGTTTAAGGTTTTCGATCTCCGCCTTAGCACTCTGCACTCTCTCGACCAGCTCCTTCTCCTGCTGCCATTTGGCCTTTAGCGTATCGCGCTGAACACTGAGATTCCCGATTTCCGCACTCAGCTCGCGTAGCTTGTCGTCGTCATTTTCCCGTTTGATGGCCTCCCGCTCGATCTCCAGTTGCCGGATCATCCGCTCCAGCCTGTCTAGCTCTTCCGGCTGGGAGTTCATCTCAAGCCGCAACTTAGCCGCGCTTTCGTCGATCAGGTCAATCGCCTTGTCAGGTAGGAACCGGTCGGTAATATAGCGATGCGACAGTTCGACCGCCGCAATGATCGCTTCGTCCTTGATCCGCACATGATGGTGCATTTCATACCGGTCTTTCAACCCGCGCAGAATGGAAATGGCGTCTTCTTCATTCGGTTCATCGATCATTACTTTTTGAAACCGGCGTTCCAACGCCTTATCTTTCTCAAAGAATTTCTGATATTCATTCAGCGTCGTAGCCCCGATCGCCCGGAGCTCCCCCCTGGCCAGCGCGGGCTTTAGAATATTGGCCGCATCCATAGCCCCCTCACCCCCGCCGGCGCCTACCAGCGTATGGATCTCATCGATGAACAGCACGATCTCTCCGTCACTGCCTGCCACTTCTTTTACGACACTCTTCAGCCGCTCTTCAAACTCGCCCTTGTATTTGGCGCCCGCAATGAGCAGCCCCAAATCGAGCGCAAAAATCGTCTTCGAGCGGAGGTTCTCCGGAACATCGCTGTTGACGATCCGGTGCGCCAGCCCTTCGGCAATCGCCGTCTTACCGACACCCGGCTCGCCGACCAGGATCGGGTTATTCTTATTCCGCCGCGTCAGGATATGGAGGGTCCTCCGGATCTCCTCATCCCGCCCGATGACCGGGTCCAGTTTTCCCTGACGGGCCAGTTCGTTCAAATTCTTCGCATATTTATTTAGAGCGTTGAAGGAAGTCTCCTGGGTTTGGGAATTGACCGTCGATCCTTTCCGCAGATCCTTGATTGCCGTGATCAGGCCCTTTTCCGTCAATCCGGCATCCTTCAACAGCTTCGCCGCATTATCCTTACCCTGCAAAATGCCAAGCAGCAGATGCTCGACACTTACAAACTCATCCCCGAATTGTTTCAGGTCCGAGCCTGCATGCAGGACCGCGCTATTGAGATCCCGGCTGATCGATTGCGCCGGATCTCCGCCGCTCACCTTCGGTAACTTCTGCAGACTCTCATCCAGCTTCGTCCCGACAAAAGCCACGTTCACATTGCTCTTTTTCAGGAGGAACTCCACCAGCGAATCTTCCTCTGCCAGCAACGCCTTCAACAAATGATCCGTATCTATGACCGGATTCGAGCCGTCAAACGCCAGTTGCTGCGCCTTGCCGACCGCCTCCTGCGCTTTTATCGTAAAATTGTTTAGGTTCATATATCTATGGTTTTCCTTTTCGATTTATATTGCAACATTCGTCGCAAAATCCAAACCAGTACCTCAATCCAGCTATTATGTCATATTCTGCGCGGTTTAACTGTCTGCGTTTCAGTCTTTTCCCTGCTCTCCTGCTATTCTGTCTGGCAGCAGGCGCCCAGCGGAAGCCGGAAGTGCCGGTAGACCACCGGTTCGACCCCCTCGACCAGCTGTTTAAGCAGAATCAAAAGGAACTGGGCAACGACTACGTCGCCCTGGTCTGGAAAGACGGTAAAATGATCTACCAAAAACAGGGCTCCGACGATTTCACTCCCAAAATGGAGGCGCCGCTGGTCCGCGATGCGGACTGGATGACGGCCGCACTGGTCATGACCTTTGTAGACGAGGGTAAGATTTCACTGGACGATAAAGTTACCACCTATATCCCGATGTTCGGGAAATACATGAAAGGGTATATTACCATCCGGAATTGCCTGACCAATACCACCGGGATCAAAGTGGATGAAGGCCTGAAGAAGGCCCTGGAAAAGATCAAATACGAGACCCTTGAAGATGAGGTCAATTCCTATGGCCCTCATCGGGATATCGGTACCAACCCCAGCACCGAGATCTTCTACAGCAACCTGGGCCCGAATATCGCCGCCCGCTGCATCGAAGTGGTCGCGAAGAAGCCGTTCGAACGGCTCATGATGGAACGTATCGTCCGGCCTCTCAAAATGCGGGGGGCCTCATTCGCCAGCCAGGATGGCGGAGCCCCCAATCCCTCGGGCGGTGCAGTCGCCTCCGCTAACGACTATATCGGTTTCCTGGTCATGCTGATGAACAAAGGGGTCACCCCCGACGGTAAACGCGTCCTCAGCGAAAAGGCGGTCCAGGAATTGGAGAGCCCCCAATTCGCCAGCCTGCCCATCAAATTTGTTCCGAAAGAATTACAGGGCGCCCAGTTCGGCCTGGGCTGCTATATCACGGGGACCGGTAACTCCACCGTACTGCTCTCCCCGAATATGCTTGGCACGACAGCCTGGATTGACAACTGCCGCAACTATGCCGCCATCCTGATCGTCGCCAAACCCGAAGAGCCAAAAAAAGTCCTTTGGTCGAGCATGATGAACCTGATCAATGAAGCGCTCGGCGGGAATTGTAACTAGCGCGGACGCCCTACTTTCGCCGCGCGCTTCGCGCGCGGCCCCCTTCACTCAGTTCCCTTTTTCACCAGCACGATCCGGTTGTGATCGGCCTTGTACAACCGCTCATAGAACTTCACCAGTTCAGGATAGTCCGCCGGGGGGAAATGCACCTTCGACTCCTCGTACCGACGATAATAGACGATCTTGTCCGGCATCACCTTCACCGACGATGCATACTTCCCGAACCGCGTATCTATCGCCATATCTGCCGGGACCGCCTCCGGCCGATACCCCGCCGGGATCTTCAGTGTAACACTGTCGATATCCGTGAATGCCTGCTTGTCCACAAAATCAAAATGTCGTACCGAATCCGGCGGCAACCGGTATCCGCTCCGATCGAACAGATCGGGATTCACGAACAGCCGCTTACCCGAAACCGACGCATAGTTGGGGCTAAGGACATGCAGGTATTCCAGCACCACCGGGATCGCCCCCTTCTCTTCCTCATAATGACTCTTATCAACGGAATAGGTCGGCAAATTGAACAGGTCGTTCAGGTACTTTTGTCGTTCGTCCCCCGACAACTCATTCATCACCGCGCTGGGCAATTCTTCCCGGCAACCTGAATACCGGGTATTCACATTCGCATCCAGTGTCCCATCCTCTCCGATGGAGGCCTCGACCACCCGGCATCGCGTATTGTCAGTAGCCGAATAGGACGGCGTCCAAACGACATGACCGCCGCTGTCATCCATTAGCACGGCCTGGCGTCCGCCCGTGAAGCTGCCCATAAAACCAGGCGCCCCCGTTGGGTCCGTGCATTCCAGCCAGATCGTGTCTTTCCCCAACGGAACACAGGAGATGACATGATTCCCCTGGCTGCAGGGAAAGTCGGCGATCCAGTCGGGAACATCTCTACCACCCCAGATCTCCACATACCTCCCGGACAGACCCGCTTCCTTCAGGAGCGCGATCATATAGTTGGATAAAGCTTTGCAGTCCCCGTATTTTTTTGTCGCCACATAGGCAGCGGGAAAAGGTTGCAAGCCACCAATACCCAATTGAATACTGATATACCGGGTGTTCTTTTGCAGAAAATCATACAGCGCATAGACCTTTTGGCGGGGATCGCTCAAGTGATCGGTCAGCGCATGGACCTGCAGTTTTATATTATCCGGCAGTACATCCCTCCCCGACCGGAGCTGGTTGATGAATTTACCGTAATTCTCCCACGTGGACATATTCCCCTTATATCCCTGCGCCTCGAAATCGGACGGCGCCAACAGGACGCGCGACGAAATCTCAGCCCAGGCTGGACCGCCCGGTTCCGTTGCCCCGGCTCGAAGATTGCCGGCTTCCCAGGTATAGATCTTCTTGTCCCCCGAACTCGTGATGACCGGTTGATAGCTGCAGTTGACCGGTTTAAAACGCACCTCGTAATTGACCGGCGCTATAATGACGTATTTGCTGTGCTGCGTGGATACCCCCGAATGAGGTCTTGGCGTCCAGTCGTCGAAATCCAGGATACCGTCCTTCTCATCCTCTTCTTCATAGTCTACCGTATACGGATAATTGCGGCAATAGAAATTATGTTCCTTGTACCTGGTATCCTCGGCCAGATTCTCTTCACTGACATAGCTCCGGTCATCCATATCTTTTTTCTTCACATGCTTTACCTCCTTGCCCGAAGCGTCATACAAGGTTCCATTGATCCAGTTGATGGATGTGAATTTGCTGTACCAGCTCCTGTATCCGCCGAGATCGTCCGCACTTTCGTTTAGGATCGTATAGACGTGGCGCTCTTTCTGAATCGCTTTTTCCGGCGACTTGATCTCCAGTATGATTTCTTCCTCTCGCAACACCGCACGGGCATCCTTCTTCAACGAATCCGGTATGAGCGCCACATTGTATGTTTGCGCTTTCACGCCAAAGGCCATACCCATCCACAGCAGCCAGATAATTAACCTCATCTTCATAGCGCTATTTTTTCTTTTTAAAGACAATTTGCTCCTGCTGCTTTTTGACGACATACCCAAAAAATTCCCGCAGCGTATCGTAATCCTCCGGCGTAAAATTCGCCTTATTCAGCTTGATCCGGGTTCGGAACTGGACCTGTTGATCATTCTTCTGGATCAGGTATTCGAAGAACCCTTCATTCGTGTTGTACGATACTTTCGCCGATTTAGGGAGCTCATCCACCACATACCCATTCGGGATCTCCATGGATAAGGTATAGGTCTCGTCCATCGCACACGGCATTTCTACCGGGTAATTCCGGTTGGCGGCCTTGAATGGATTCTCCTTATATGCATCCGCGAGCATCGGATTGAAGTAATACAAATCGGAGCTCGAATCCGGTGTCAAATGGACGTCATAGGCAATATTCAACGGCAGATCCGGTTGCCGTACACTGTCCAGTTCCAGGTCGGAAACGGTTACATCACTCGTATAGTTCGCCTGAATCTTCTTTAGAAATGCCTGCTCGCCCTTTTCCTTAACAGTGGCACGCACATCGGCAGATTCTATGTTCCCAGGAATGCTCTGTATTCTCGCGTCCAACCCTCCTTTGTCATCGTTGCTGATGAGGGCCATCGTTACCTTCCCCTCAGTCAGGCTGTCCGCGCTCAGCAGCGCCAGGTAAGGCTTGTCCTTGTCAATGACACGGCCGATTCCATTGTAACACCGTTCGGGAAGCCGGCCGAATCCCATCCAGGGTTCGCTTGCATCCAGCTTGTAAATCATTGAGTCGATAGTGACCTGGTCGATCACATAGTTGTACCGGCTGATCAACGGATAGATCGGATGTACAAACCCATTGTTGCGGGTGCTCAAAATGACCGGCTTTGCCTCCAGGCCGGCATGGATCAACATCGCCGTCAGCAGCAGATTTAGATCTGCCTCGTTCCCGCTTTTGTTCTTGTATGTGGTTTTCAACGGATTATTTAGCCAAAAGGCGCCATGCGAGGTGCAGGTGAAATGGTCGCGGACATACGCAAAGATCTTTTGGGCCTTTTCGAGGTTGTTTGCTGCTCCCTTTGTAATGTTCTTGAGGTCGTCGTCCATCCAGGAATTGCCTCGGTCCAAATCGGCCCCAAAATCGTCATCCTTCAACAAACTCTCACAGACCTGGAACCAATTGCCCAGTCGGTCGTGATATACCCCACCCGGAAATTGGATCCCAGAAAGCTGGAATTCGATCTTTGACACATAATTGTCGATCGTCGTCGTATAGGCTTCTTCTTTTAGCGCTGGAACATTTGCCATGACCCACCGGTGGGTGATGACCTCATCAGTTATAGTACCGTGATCGTCCGACTCAGCTCCCCCCGGGACCGTGTAGCTAAAATTTGCCATACGGCTTTCGGTCTTGCTAACTTTATAGGGCAAAAAACCCTGCGCCAGGATCGCATATTTAAAGAAATTCGGAATGTCGACCTGGTATTCACTCCAAAGACAAGGATATCCGCCCTGGAACTCCCAGGGCTGAAGGTTGGAGGTGAACGGCGAACTCATGGTAAACGAATATTCCAGGATCGCGCCTTCCTTTAAAGCGGGGAAGGTGAATTTCTCCATAGTCAAGTGCTTGCTGATCTTATCCGTGAAAATAGATTTGCTGTCCAGTTTCGTCTCGACGACCTTCCCATCTTCCAACGTATAGGTACTGGCTTTGAGACCGCTGATCTTTTCCGTCACGTTTCCATCCACATACAGAAGGATTTTGATCGTTGCCGCGTCAAAGCCCGTCCGCTTCAGGATGCGCATCCGTTTGGAATGGTGAAATTCGAGGTCGAACCATCCCCTTGAATCACCCTCAAAAGAAGTAGTGCCGAAATCCGCCACGACAATCACATCCGCCGAAGAGTCCAACCCGGCGGCCGTGACCTTGAAATCATCGGGCGCGACCTTGCCGAATTTGACGGGAATTTTGTCCTGCGCCCGCAGTTGGAGAGGGCATGTCGCGGCCACGCACACCAGGACGCGAATGAACCTGTTTTGAATAGTCATAAGTCTTTGTTGGTTTAGAAGTATAAAACGATTGTGTCTTTTTTTGGATCGCCCCTCAATTTTTCTTAAGCACGATCGATTCCGCCTCCTTTTGCACCACCAGCGCATAGAAATCACGCAGGCTGCGGTAATCCTCCGGTGCGAAATTTGCCTTGTTCAGCTTCAACCGGCACCGGAGCTGGATCATCCCGCCCTGCGCCGCAATCAGATATTCAAATGCCCCGTCATTCCCATTCAACGTCGCCTTTGCGGACTTGGGCAGTTCCTCCACCGTATACCCATCCGGGATCTGCATGTTGAAAATATACCTCTCATCGCTTGAATAGGGCATCTCGATCGGGTACTTGCGCTCCGCGGCCATGAACGGATTCTTGCTCACACCGGTCCCAATGAACGGGTTTAGATAGATTTTCGCTTCCCCCTCACCGGAACGGATCTTGAAGGAATAATGGACCTTGACCGGGGCCTCCGGCTGGTCCAGTGAATCGACACCGCCGTCGCTGATCAGGATATCCTCCCCATATTGTGTCTGGATATTTTGAAAGAAGGCTCTTTCTCCCCCCTCCCCGACATGTTCCCTCAACTCGTAGGATTCTTGCGGACCCAGCGTGGACTCCCATGTTCCTTCTTCGTCTCCCTTGTCTGTCGAACTGATAAAAACGACCGTCGTTTTCCTCTCCAGCAATGAATCGGGCTCTAAAAACACCGACCCTGAGTCCTTCAGGCTGATGATGCGTGCATGCCCGTTGTAGCAATTCCCATCCAACTGGCCGAACCCCAGTTTCGGATGCGCCGCATCCAGAAAGACCACTTTACCGTCGATCCTTACCCGCGCAATGACATAATTGAGTCGCTCCAGTACCGGATAGTTCGCCAGATTGAATCCCACGTCCCGGGTGGTAAGAACGACGGGGGCCGCGCTCAGCCCTATCTTCCGCAACATAGCCACCAGCAGCAGGTTGATGTCCCCTACCGTGCCGCTGCGCTTACGCACGACATCGCCCAGGCTGTTCCGCATGTACATGCTGTAGTGGTCATCACAAGTGAAATTCTTCGTCAGGTAATAATATATTTCACGCGCCTGCCCGGCAAAATCTCCGCCGGCGGCCACCGCCTTCTTGACGCAGTCCTTCACGGATGGGTCATCATCATCCAGCGTCGCCCCAAAGGTGTTTTTGGTCATCAATTGTTCCGTCGCCTGTTTCCAGCTGTTGTAGTAGTCCTGGAACTGCTCTCCGTCATAGGTTTTGGCCAGTTGGAAATCGATCTTGTCCACATAGTTTTCCGGGCAAAACAGATACCCTTCCACCTGGAACGCCGGAATATCCTGCATGACCCAATGGTGTTTCGTAACCGCCGCATTGACCGTCATCGGATTCCCGTTATTTTCCCCCATACGATAGGTATTCACGCCCTCACTGCCCTTGTCAATGGCGTAAGCATGAACACCCTGCTTAACGAGGGTATAGAACAACGCCTGCGGGATCTCCACCATCAACTCGCTCCAAAGGCAAGGGTAGCGCTCCGATTGAAATTGCCAGGTCGGCAGAAACGCATCATAAGGAGAAGTGATAGTATAAGTATAGTCGATGATCGAACCCTCCTTTACCGCCGGCAGTGTAAACCGCGTTTCGGTATATTCCTTACGCTCCCGGTCTTCAAATATATCCTTCTTCTGAAGCTTGACTTCGGTCACTTGTCCGTTCTCCAGGTTATAGGCAGACGCCACTACCTTGTCCAGTTTCTCCTGATCATCCGAAGGCCGGTACAGCGTAATATGCACGGTAGCCAGGTCAAAGGCTTTTTTATTCAGTATCTTTATCCGCGTATGACGCTGATAGACGTAGGAGAACCAGTTATGCTGGTTTCCAACAAAATGGACATCGCCGATATCCGCCAGAATGACGGCCCCGACCGTATCGGTATTTTTGGGAGAAATTGGGCCGAAATCGGCCGCAACTACCGGGGAAAGCTCCTTAATGTGTTTGTCCTGAGCCAATAAAGGCACTCCCCAAAAAATGAGTAGGAAGAACATGGTTATGGTTAGTCGGCCCACTGGTCTCAGAGTCATAGTAGGTTCGTGTAGGGGTTAAACGACACTAATATAGAAAAATTGCTAATAAGTCGTATGCTCACAGCCAATAAATATTTACCCAGTTGTTAAGTAGCCAACATACAATTCTGATTAAAAAGTGGACCCGTGAGCTTGGATTCGAGTATTGCGGCATCGCCAAAGCCACCCGGCTCGATGAAGATGCCCGTCGTCTTGAAAATTGGCTTAATCAGGGAATGCAGGGTACCATGCACTACATGGAAAATTATTTCGACCTCCGGATCGACCCCACGCGTCTCGTTCCGGGTGCCCGATCCGTCATTACCCTCTTGCTGAACTATTTTCCGGCCCGGGAACAACCGGCCGACTCGGCAAGGGTCGCGCGCTATGCCTATGGCAATGACTACCACGAAGTGATCCGCCGCAAACTGAATGCCCTGCTGGCCACGATCCGTCAGGAGATCGGCGACGTTGAAGGTAGGGGATTTGTCGACAGCGCCCCGGTTCTCGAAAGAAGCTGGGCCGTGCGAAGCGGCCTCGGCTGGGTAGGAAAGAACGGTAATCTCCTGCACCGGCAGGCCGGTTCATTTTTCTTTATTGCCACCCTGATCGTCGACTTGGAACTGGACTATGATGACCCCTTCGCCGGCGACTATTGCGGCACCTGCCGCCGCTGTATCGACGCCTGCCCCACAGAAGCCATCATGGACAACAAGGTGGTAGACGGCAGTAAGTGTATTTCGTATTTCACGATTGAACTGAAAGACCAGCTTATTCCCGGAGAAATGAAGGACAAATTCCAAAATTGGATGTTTGGCTGTGATACCTGTCAGGATGTTTGCCCATGGAACCGTTTTTCCACCGCAACCTCGGAAGAGGCATTCACCCCGCTGCCCGCGATCCTCAATTTCAGCACCGCCGACTGGGAAGAATTAACAGAAGAAAGTTTTAAGGAAATATTCCGAAAAAGCGCGATCCGCCGCACACAATTTGCCGGCCTGCGCCGAAACCTTCGTTTCCTGCGATCCTAGCGCATCAACGCCACCCGCATCCCTCCATATACCATATGCCCTCCACCGGAACCCGTGGTCAACATGCTCGTCAGCGCATACTGAAACTCCGGCCCCGCCTGGATCTGAACTCCCCTTACGGGCAATCCAACCATTAGCCCGGAATTGACGCCGGCCTGGGCGCGTCGGACCACTCCATTATCGCTTTTATAAGTCCCGGAAGAATTGTCATAGTAAAGGCCACTGGAACTCATCAGGTAGGACAGGACCGCCCCGCCCCGCCAGAACAGCGGGACCGTGCGGCTGTGATTGAGCTTCCATTGAGCCGTTACCGGAACCTCCAGGAAATAATAGCGATTGTCAAAGGTCTGCCCACCCCCGTTCAGATTCGCATTGCCTGAATTCAACGAATAAGTGAAGGTTGTGGAAGTCAATAGTGAGGCGGATGTCGGCGCGTAGGCGTTGACAGCATTATTCGTTTGAAACCGGACGGAATAATAATGCAGGTTCAAGCCGATATCGACCGACCATCGCGCGGAAAGTTGCTTCTCGCCATAAATACCTTCCCAATAGGAATAATCCACCTTTACATCAGCCTTATTTTGCTTCGAACCACCGGAAGGATTATTGGCAGGCGCCTGCGTCAACGTCTGAGGGACGCCGCTGGCGGCGTTGAAATAGCTATTGGCCGGTGATAGGGAAACGAGCGCATTCCCAGCTGCAGAACGGATTCCCGCCGCACCCCCGCCCGTGGCGAAACCCCCCGCCCAGGGACGTCGGGGCTGCCTGATCCCGGAAACAGCCGTGCTCACCGGCCGCCAACTTAGCGGTGGGGCCTGTATCCCCTTCCGGGATGCCATTCCCCTGATCAATCCGGGTTGGTAACGTTCCAAAAAGGCCCGCTTTGCCGCCAAAGCGCCTTCTGCTCCCCTTGCCACCGGAAACTCCTCGATCTCTTCGGTCGTCTGCTGCTCACTCCCCGTTCCCTGACCTCCACCCACATCCACCGTCTTGCCGACCGTGTTCGGCGTACCCCCGGCTCCAATTCCCGTTTCGCCGGTCCCGCTACCCTCGGTCACTTTCCCCGCCCCACTCCCTGCGACCCCATTTCCCGCTCCACCGGTCGACTTGCCGGAACCGGCGGCCGGAACAGCAGCCGCAACAACATTCTTGGAGGGCGAATGCCGGTACAACATCATACCTCCCGCCAGCAAAAGCATTCCTGGAAACAACCACCAGAGAATAGCCACCGCCCTTCTGCGTTCGCGCGGCGCAATGCCCCGCTCGATACCCGCCCAGACGGATTCCGATGGAACAAATTCCAAGTCATGCATTCTTCGCTGTACCTCTTGTTCAAATTTTGGGTCGTGCATAGCTCGATTCATTTTTTTTTGCGCTTGAAAATCTGTTGATCCAGGTGATTAGCAGCGAGCGCGCCCGCGCATATTGCGAACGCGAGGTTCCCTCCTTGATCCCCAGTATCCTGCCGATCTCAACATGACTATATCCTTCAATCGCATGTAAATTGAAAATAGTTTGATATCCAGGCGGCAACTGCCGGATCAGCTCCGCCAGTTCCTTCGTGCTCATCGTCACCTCCGGATCATCATCTGAAACGGGATGCAATTCGCCCTCCCTGAAGGATAGGTCCGACTGATACCGGCTATTCTTTTTAAGGTAATTAATGGCTGTATTGACCATGATCCGCCGGATCCAACCCCCCAATTCTCCGGAAAAGCTGAATTGATGCAAATTCCTGAATGCCATGATAAAACCCTCCTGCAGCACATCCTCGGCATCGGTCATGGACTTGGTATAACGGTAGCATACGCCCAGCATCGGTCCGGCGAATTCGTTATACAGCTGCCGCTGCGCAACCGCATCTCCCCTAAGACAGTCGTTGACCAGCTGGTGATGATCCATTCTTTCCTGATTGTATATGTGACAATAAAACGACTTCGACCGTTGCATCCCCCCTATCCACATCTTTGCCCCCTCCCCCCTATCTTTGCCTCATGAACAGTGGATTATCGGAAAGGGATAGGCGGGTGATCTGGCACCCTTATACCCAGCACAAAGACTGGCTTCCTCCCATCCCGGTTTTGCAGGGTAAAGGTAGCCTGTTATTCGATGAAAAGGGTAAGGCCTATATCGACGCGATCAGCAGCTGGTGGGTCAACATCCACGGCCATAGCCATCCCTATATCGCCGAACGAATATACCAGCAAGCCCTCCGGCTCGAACACGTGATCTTCACCGGATTCACCCACGAACCCGCCGTCCACCTCGCCGAACGCCTCCTACCCCTGCTACCGGGCGAGTTCTCCCGTATCTTCTACTCCGACAATGGGTCCACCGCAGTCGAAGTCGCGATCAAAATGTCCATCCAATACTGGCGTAACCAGGGCGCCCTCCCATCGGCCGCCGAAGCCCCGCCGAAGGCCGGCCGCTCCCGCGTCCTCGCCTTCCATCATTCCTATCACGGCGACACTTTCGGCGCCATGAGCGTCAGCGAGCGGAGCGTTTTCACCGCCCCATTCCGCAACTACCTCTTCGACGTCCTCTTTATCGATACCCCCACCCCCGAAAATATCGATGCGCTCCGAAAAACGATCCGTGACGAAGGCCCGGGCATCGCCTGCTTTATCTACGAGCCCCTCCTCCAGGCTGCCGGCGGCATGCACATCTATGACGCCGTCCTCCTCGACAAGCTTCTGGAAGAAGCCCGCACGCAAAACATCCTTTGCATCGCCGACGAAGTCCTGACCGGCTTTGGCCGGACAGGTCGCTTGTTCGCAGGCGAATACCTTGACCAAAAGGCCGATATCATCTGCCTTAGCAAAGGCCTCACCGGTGGAACCATGGCACTTGGCGTGACCGCGGCTACGGAACATATCTTCGAAGCCTTCCTTAGCGACGACCGGCGCAAAACCCTTTTCCACGGGCACTCCTTCACCGCCAATCCCCTCGCCTGTACCGCCGCCCTCGCCAGCCTAGACCTCCTGCTCGAAGAGGACTGCCTCCCCCGCATCCAACACCTCACCCAAAAACACAAAGCCTTCCTGCAAACCCTACACAGCTTCCCAATCGTAAAGAACGCCCGCTCGCTGGGTACCGTCCTCGCCTTTGAGCTCAATATCGGCAGGGACGAATACGTCAACAACACAGGGGCCGCCATCACCCGCGAAGCCCTTGCCGCCGGCATCTACCTCCGGCCCCTGGGCAATACCGTCTACCTGATGCCGCCTTATTGCATTACGGAAAAAGAAATGGACCAGGTGTATGATTTCCTGGTCCATTGTTTGACAAAGTTTTCGGATCGGCCGGTTACATCGTGACGGGAACAGAGATCATGACCGTGTCCCAGGACAACGTGATGGCATGGCCATTATCTGTCATGGTCAATTGTTCTACCGGCGCCGCAAGATTCTTCACAGGTACATCGACTTTTACAACGTCCTGGTCGGCGTGCTGGTCATGATCGGTACCCCACATTGTCGTGTTGGAGTTGAGGATCACCGTCCATTTGTCTTTTTGAGGAACGGCAAACATGGAATACTTTCCCGCCTTGACCGGTTTGCCGCCAAAGCTGACGTCTTTAGTAAATACAAGAATGGTGGGTTCATCTGCCCCGCACCGATAAGTCTGGCCATACGGTGCGACCGTTCCCCCGAAGATATTCCTGCCCTTCTTATAGGGACGGCCGTAATAGATAGTGACGTCCTTCCCTTTCACCGTATCATGCGGGCTGTGAGGGTGACTCGGCTGCGCATAAGAATAAGAAACACCACCAACCAATAAAGCAATCGAAGCAAACAAAACTTTAGTAAATGACATATAGGTAGTTTTTAGAAATGACAGCAATCGATCGATCAAAGCTAACGCTAGTTTTCTACAAACCTCCGCAACGAACCCAAAGATTCCTCCATTACCGGCCCCAGTTTCCGGTCATAAACAAAGATCCCCAATTTCTCCCACGGATACCAGCGGAAATGGAACTCGAACCACCATTGGACCGTAAGGCTGTCCGGGTTGGGCGAGAGGAACTCAAATCCACCCGCAAATTGCTTGCCATTGACCATATCCCAATTCAATAATACACCAGCGGTATCCACCTTCTTCTCCTCTATCCTCAGTTGATCCGATTGCAGGAATGCCCCCGCGCCAACGGAAGGCGAAGAATACCGGATATTCGTCACCGACGACTGGAAAACAAAATCATTCCATTTTCTCCAGGCCCGGAGGTCGCTCACCGCCGTATAAACCTCCTGCCTGCGCGATGCGGCCACATTGACTACTCTCGAAACCCGGATATCGGAAGGAAGGAGCAACGACAACACGGTCAGCACCAGGAACAAGGCCACCAATCCCAGAAAGGCAAACTTGATCAGTCGCATAAGCTTATTCCCATTTGAATACTTTGATCGCCACCGCATAAGTCCCTATCCCCCACAACAAAAGAATGCCCAACTGCTTTCCGCAATCCGTGAGATGCGCCCCCTCAAAAGCGACGTTCCGCATCGCATCGTTCAGCTGCTTGAGCGGCAGGATCTCACAGATCTTCCGCAGCCAGACCGGGAATGCCTCCACGGAAAAGAAAGTCCCACCCAGCAAAAATTGCGGTAACGTGAACAGGTTGGCAAACGGGGGGATAGTGCTTTCGCTTTTCGCCACACTGCTGATGATAAACCCGAAGCCCATAAAGACGATCAATCCGATCAGGCTCAACACCAGCATTTCCACAAAAGTCTCCCACCCATGCACAAGCGTAAAGTGAAAAAAGAGTTTCCCGATCCCGATAATGACCACCGCCGTGATCAGCTGAAAAACGACCCTCGCGATCATTTCCCCCAGCACGATATATTTTTTTGCGATCGGCGTGGCATAATATCTTTTCAGCACCAGCTGCTGCCTCAAACTAAAGAAGAGAAAAGCCACCCCAAACACCGCCGCGCTTAGCAACGAGAAACCCAGCATCCCCGGCAGAATAAAATCGATCTCGGAATATTCGCGACCCGCCACCGGCGGCAATTCATCCACAATGATCGGTCGATATTTTGCATCTAAATGGCTTTCCACTACTTTTTCGAAAACCTGGGCCAACGCCGACTTCACAAGCGGGAATCTGTCCGCGCTCGCCGAGGACGTCAGCATATGAACCTTGAATTGCCGGATACCCGCCTCCGACAATCCGGAATCTATCACCAGTATAGCGGCAATTCGTCCTTTGATCAGATCCTCTCTTATCTTCAACGAATCCCGCTCATCCGCCAGCCGGATCAAAGGGCTTTTCAGCAACCCCTTGATAACAAAAGAATTGGTATCCCCCTGCCGGGCCAGTGCAATGGAAGCCGTCGGCGCCCCTCCGCCGATAAATCCAAAGACCAAAATAAATACCAGGGGAAACCCAAAACTAAAAGCCACCGCGGAAGGATTGCGCAGGATCGCTTTGAAACTACCTTTCGCTATCGCCAGCATTGCCCGCAGCTGGTTGTATTGTTGTGCCATTTGCCGTTGGATACATTATTCAATTACCAGGTCGAAAGGCAGCCTCGTCTCGGTCTTGCCAACCATCGACTTGACCTTCTTTATCGTTTGATACGTTCGATAACCATCTTCTCCCAGTTCATCCTTCATCGATTTCACGCTGACCGACCGCCGGTAACTCCCGAGCAGCCTGTCCAAAAATCCTTTCGGCTCGGGATATTCCACCAGCCGGTAATTATCCGTCTTTGCCATCCTGGCCGCACAGTCGATCGCATCCTGCAGGCTCCCGATCCGGTCGACCAACCCTAGCTTCAGCCCCATCGTGCCGGTCCATACCCTCCCCTGCGCGATACTGTCGATATAATCCATCGACTTTTTCCGGCCATCCGCTACCCGGCTCTTGAAATCCCGGTAGATCGTATCGACATCATTTTGAATAAGGGTTCGCTCCGCAGCGCTCAGCGGCCTGGTGACCGTCATGATATCTCCCTCCGGCGCCGTCTTGACGACGTCAAAGGTCACCCCCAGCTTGTGCTTAAAGAATCCCTCCAGATTAGGTATGATCGTGAACACTCCGATCGATCCGGTGATCGTCCCCGGCAACGCAAAGATACTGTCAGCATTACAGGACAGATAATACGCCCCACTCGCCGCCACATCGCCAAAACTGATCACCACCGGCTTTCCATCCTGGCGCGCCAGCGTGACCTCCCGCCAAATATTTTCACTGGCCAGCGAGCTTCCGCCGCCGGAGTTCACCCGGATCACGATCGCCTTTACATCCTTGTCGAAACGAGCCTTCCGGATCAGCCACCGGTAAGTTTCCGAGCCGATCTCTTCCCTTTCCCCCTTCCCGTCAACTACCTCCCCTTCCGCATAGATCAGACAGATCTGATCCTTACCCGTTGCCTTATAACTGACCGCCCTCTCATATTTCCCGGTTGGGATGAAGTTGATATAGGAATGACGGTCGATATGCAGCGCGTCCCGGATTTCATCCTTGACCTCGTCGTCATACCTCAACCCGTCCACCAGCCTGTAGTCAAGCGCATCCTGTGCACGCCGGATCAGGTTTTCATTTACACATTTACGTAATACCGCTGTATCAAGACCTCTCGCCTGAGCCGTGGTCAGCAGGAACTGGTTATAGAAGCCCCCCAGCAGCTCCGTTAGTTGCAGCCGGTTGGCATCCGTTATCTTCGTCTCCCTCAGCGGCTCCGTCGCACTTTTGAATTTCCCCGCATAAAAGATCTGTGGCTGTATCTCCAGCCGGTCCAGCGCATCCTTCAGGAATAGCAGGTCTGTGGCATATCCCCGCCATTCCACCCCACCCTTCGGATTGCAATATATTTTGTTGGCGACATTCGCTACGGAATAGGCACGTTGCGAAACCACATCCCCATAAGCATATACGAACTTGCCGCCCTTTTTAAAATCGGCCAGCGCCAGCCGGATCTCCTCATTCGTGGCAAACCCATTGGGATCACTATTGCACTTGAGATAAATGCCCTTGATCGCTGAGTCTCTTTTGGCACGCCGGATGATCCGCACGAGGTCATAGACGCCCGGAACATCATATTCATCGTCCGACCCCAGATCGGCCAGCGGATTGTCCACCGCCTGCTCCTTGTACTCCTGGCCAAGATCAACCACCAGCACCGCCTTGTCACCGACGTTCGGCCGGGACGGAGATAACACCGTGCCAACGAGGATGAGAAAGAGGACGAAAAAGAAACCCGCAAATACGACCAGCGCCAATAAGGAGGCAAAGAACGATTTAAAAAAGCCTGCCATGAATTTAGATTATTTTATAGCAGGTGAGCAATTTATCTCCTCCTGCCATTCCAAAAATAAAGATATTTGGGCCCCCGAAAGTAATGGAATCTATGAATATCTCCTATTTATTGATAGGTGGCAATCAGGGAGACCGGCTCGCCCGGTTGGCTACAGCAAGGGATCATATCCGAACAGAAGGCGGCGACATCCGGCTTGCTTCTGCTCTTTATGAAACGGCCGCATGGGGAAGAACCGACCAACCGGATTTTATTAACCAGGCCCTGAAAGTCGCAACTTCACAGGAAGCACCGGCATGGTTGTTGACCTTGCTGGGTATTGAGGAAAAAATGGGCCGACGCCGACAGGAGAAGTATGGACCTCGGATCATTGATATAGATATTCTTTTTTTTAATAATTCGATCATCCGGGAACCGCAACTGACCGTTCCTCACCCGGAGATCCAAAACCGGCGCTTCGCCTTGACACCACTCGAAGAGATCGCACCCTTTTTGATTCACCCTGTATTGGGCAAATCCATCCGGGAATTGCTGGCGGAATGCACCGATACCCTGGCAGTAAAACAAATTGTATGAACTATCATTTCATCGCGATTGAAGGAAATATAGGCGCCGGTAAGACAACCCTCGCGCACATGCTCGCCCGCCATTTCAACGCCCGCCTCATACTTGAACAGTTCGCCGACAACCCTTTCCTCCCGAAATTCTATGAGAACCCCGCGCAAAATGCCTTTCCGCTTGAACTGTTCTTTATGGCCGAGCGCTACAAACAGCTAAAGGAGCTCGTCTATACTGCGGACCTCTTTCAATCCGTCACCATCTCGGACTACCTGTTCACAAAATGCCTGCTATTTGCCAAGATCAATCTGTCCGATCAGGAATTCCGCCTCTATCAAAATTTTTTCGACATCCTCCAGTCCCAGGTCGTGCAACCCGATATCCTCATCTACCTCCATGCACCCGTAAGCAAGCTGCAATCCAATATCCGCAAACGCAACCGCCCCTACGAACAATCCATTCCCGACAACTACCTGTTCAACATCCAGGAAACCTATACACACTACATCCGGCAACACAATATCCGAACCCTCTTCGTCGACGTCGGTAACGCGGACTTCCTCGACAACCCCGCCCATTTGCAGGTCATTCTCGACGCACTCGAGCGGGACACCGGGGAAGGGCAACACTTTTTTTCTTTACCTTAAAAACTGGGCGGAGCCCAGTTCCAGACATTAGATGTGTTGAAAAAAAAATTTACTTTTAATACCAATTTTTTTTGAAATCCAAAGTATGACCGAAGAACGAAGAACTTCCGCGCTGCAACTGCTACATATACACGAATACCGGAACTTCATCATCGCCCGCATCTTTTACGTCATGGCGCTTAGTCTCGTCACCACTGTCATCGGCTGGCGCATCTACGAAATCACGCACAACCCCCTCGCTATCGGCCTGATCGGCCTGTCCGAATTTATCCCTGCCTTTTCCCTCGCCCTGTATGCCGGCCACCTCATCGATAAAAGCGATAAACGCTCCCTCCTCCTCCGCACGACCATCTGGTACCTGCTCTGCGTCCTGGGCCTGCTCGCGCTCGTTTTTGGCCCGGTCGTCCGGTTGCTCCACAATCACTGGATCCAATGGCTGACTTACGCGATCGTCTTCGGTACCGGCATCATTCGCGCCTTCGCAGGACCAGCACTCAACGCCATCATCGCCCAGATCGTACCGAAAGAAAAGTTGCCGGGCGCCGTTACGATCAACACCAGCGCCTTCCTGCTCGCCTCCGTTACCGGCCACGCCACCGCCGGTTTCCTCATCGCGCATACGTCCTACCTGGTCACCTTCACCGTCGTCGGCGTCTACGTCGTCATCGCCTGGCTCTGCTTTTACAGCCTTTCCCCCAAACAGATCATGGTCACCGACGAAAAGAAGACCTGGGAAAGCATCAAGGAAGGACTCCGCTTCGTGGTACACACCAAAGAGTTGCTGGGCGCCCTCGCCCTTGATCTTTTCGCGGTCCTGTTTGGCGGAGTCAGGGCCCTCATCCCCGTCTACGCCCGCGATATCCTCCAGGTCGGCCCAATTGGCTACGCCTGGCTCAATGCGGCCGAAGACATCGGCTCCATGGTCATGATCCTTTCCCTCACCCTCCGGCCCCTGAAACACCGTCAGGGGCGGACCCTGCTTTATGCCGTCGCCGGATTTGGCACCTGTATCATCGTGTTTGGCATATCCAAAGTCTACCTCATTTCCTTTCTCGCCCTCCTTTGCAGCGGCATGCTCGATGGCATCAGCGTGGTGATCCGCGGCACCATCGTCCAGGTAAAAACGCCCGACGCCATGCGCGGCCGCGTATCCTCCGTCAACTCGATGTTCATCAACTCCAGTAACGAGTTGGGCATGTTCGAAAGTGGCTTCATGGCCAAACTGCTCCGCGTCATCCCTTCCGTCATCTTCGGCGGCTGCATGACCATCGCCGTCGTCATCACCACCTGGATCAAGGCGCCCGCCCTCCGGAAAATGGAGTATTAACCAACAAGGGTAATTAATCTTTTAATTTATAGTAATTTTAAGGAGAGCGACCAAAATTTTCCCCTTGCCATTTAAAGGTAAATACATACTTGGTGTATTGTCGGTCATCCTGCTACACTGCACCTCAGGTTTAGCGCAAAAGGAATTTTATACATTCCGCCACATGAGTATCTCGGCCGGGTTGGCCAGCGACATCGTTTCGGACATCATGCAGGACGGAAAAGGGTTCATTTGGATTTCCACCGGCAACGGGTTGCAGAAATATGACGGGGGCTCATTCATTAATTATCATCATGATCCCTACGATACCCAAAGTATCAGTTCAGACAACACCAACGCGCTGCTGAATGACAGGGAAAATAATATTTGGGTCAGCACTTCGTTTTCCGGCTTCAATTTATTCAATCCTTCCACAGGGAAATTTACCAGGGTTTCCGAATTTAAGGATCCGGATACAAGGGATCTCAACAGCAGTTCCATGGCCTGCCTGGACACGATGGGAAATGTTTGGTTGATGGCCATCAATGCGCTTGCCAAATACGATGTGGCCACTCACCGGCTGATCCCTTATAATCATCTTCTGTCTAAGGATAAGGTCATGGGAATGACCAAGACTATCCTTTGCGATCCCCGAACAAATAATTTGTGGTTCAATAGCTATTTGTATGGGATTTGCATGCTGGACTCGAAAAGGGAGGTCCTCTATTTTAGGAAGAATAATCCGCAAAAGCTGCCCGTCTTTGATCTGGTGGACGATCCGGGCACGTTGTTCCTGGACAGACAAAATAACCTTTGGATCAATACCTATTCCGGGAGGTTGTACCGGTACAACCTGGTGACGGGACAGTCCAGGAGGTTTTATCTGCCGGATTTCGGGGCCCATTCCGGCGACGAAAGAAAAATCCTCGTGGATTGTATGATGCAGGACGGCCGGGGAAGGATCTGGATGGGCGCCAGGAAAGACGGGTTACTTGAATGTTCCCCGGGTGCAGATACCCTTCTGCTGCTTTCCCGGGAAGACCTGAACCGGGAGGGTCTGATCTATAATGAATACATCGCCTGTCTGCGCGAAGACAGGGAAGGCAATATTTGGATCGGGTCGGATAAGGGAGTCTCCGTTTTTAACCCTTACCGGCAGCAATTCCATTCTGTTAATCTTGCACCGGTAAAATATGCACCCATCAATACAAATTCGGTATCGAGCTTTGTCCAGACCGGAAGGGGCGATATTTGGGTAGGCAGCTACGGGCAAGGTATCCTGGTTTATGACCAGCAGATGAAATACCAAAAAACATATGCCTATAATGCAAATCATCAAGGCATAGTCGGAGAGCCCGGTAACCGGGTGTGGTGTTTTCTTAGCCGGCCGGACGGGAAGACCTTCGTTGGCTGCCAGCACGGGTGGCTCGGGATTTATGACTCTGTCAAAGGGAAATTCAGCAACCTTCAACCTCCGGGACTGAATAAATTGACGATAATAAATATGGTCCCGGACCGTGCCGGCAATATCTGGTTTGCTTTATACTCGGGCTTTGGAAAATGGGATCACGAAAAAAATAGTTTCACGCGATATCCTTACGTCCTATCCTCTCACGGAAAAACGGAAGACCAGGTATACGATGTAATGGTTGACAAAGATCAGAAGATATGGGTAGCGACGCAAACAAATGGTCTTCAGCTATTTGATTCGGCAGCCGGCCGTTTCACCGTCCAATTCATCCACGAAAAAGACGACCCCGCAAGCATCTCCGATAATTCAGTTCAATGCATCCAAAAGATAAATGATACGCTGTTTGCCTTGGGTACCGCAAATGGGGGGGTCGATTTTTTTAACCCTCGTACCCGGAGATTTACTTATTTAACTACAAGGGACGGGCTACCCAGCAATAACGTGACATCACTTTTTTTTCACCCGCCCCATGACTTGTGGGTTGCCTGCGCCCAGAGCCTCTGTCGGGTGAACCTGGACAACGACCGGGTCTTCCATTATGGCATTGAGGACGGTATATTTAGTAGTGATTTCTTTGACTGCCTTCGATTCTACCAATCAAAAAGCGGGAATCTATTTTTAGGGTATGTAGGCGGATTCGTGTACTTCCATCCCGACAGCATCCAAAGAATAGAGCCCCCTGCCGACGTGGCCATTACCGGATTTAAGATCTATGCGCAGCCTCTCCTGGTGGATTCCCTGCTGACCAAATCCGACACCGTGGATCTTCCCTATATGCAGAATTTTATTTCTATGGAGTTTGCCTCACTCAGCTTCCTGGAGTCGCAGAAGATCACCTATTACTACCGGTTACAGGGAGTGGACAAAGACTGGGTGAATCCGGGCAAGCAAAGATCCGCCGCCTATGCCAACCTCTCTCCGGGCACCTATGCCTTTATGGTAAAATGCGAAAACAGGGACGGAATTTTAAGTAAAAAGACCACAACGCTATATGTCGTCATTCATCCGCCATTTTGGCAAACCTGGTGGTTCAAATCCCTCGTTGTTGCCGTTATAATCTTGTTTATCTATGGGTTGTTCAGATACCGCATCAACCAACTGCTGGCCTTGCATGCCATGCGAAACGAGATTTCGAAGGACCTGCACGATGACCTTGGCGCTACGTTAGGCAGCATCAGCATCCTAAGTGAAATAGCAAGAAGCAGGATGGAAACCGGCGACCAGGGTCAAATTCAGTTCCTGCTGACCAGGATCAGCCGCAACTCCAGGGAAATGGTGGAAAAGATGAGCGATATTGTTTGGGCGATCAACCCCAAAAATGAAAATATAGAAAAAATTATTCAGCGACTTAGCAATTTCAGCCTGGAGACTTGCGAATCCAGGGACATCCAGTTGGACATCAAAGCGGACGACCTCTCGAGGACCCGTGTTTTGCACATGGGGGAGATTAAGAATATTTACCTTATCGTTAAGGAAGCAATGAGCAATGCGATTCGACATGCCGATTGCCATCACTTGACGGTAACGTTCAAATCCTTTGCTGCCGCGCTTGAAATCTCGATCATGGACGATGGGATAGGCTTTGACCCTAAGTCGGTGAAAAATGGGAACGGCCTGTCCAATATGGAATCGCGGGCAAGAGAAATGAAAGGATATATCAGCTTTCATTCGGAAAACAGGGCAACGGTAATATCCTTGCACCTCCCTGTCACCTGAAATCGCCATCTTTAATGGCAAACCGAATCGTACCTTTATCAGATTATGCCGGTCAAGGTAGCCATATTCGAAGACAACGCCCAATTTCTGGAGGCGCTGTCCATTCTGGTAAATGGATTACCTGACCTGGAGCTTACAGGAGCCTATTCGAATACCAGCGATATCGTTGTCAATCTGAAAACCCGCACCCCCGATGTGGTATTGATGGACATAGGGATCGCGCCAATCGACGGTATCAGTGCCACGCGACTCATTGTCGAGAAATTCCCCGTCGTCAGGATTATTATTCAGACCATTTTTGAGGACGATGACAAAGTGTTTGCAGCCATTTGTGCCGGCGCCTCCGGCTATATACTCAAGAGCTGCCTGCCGGGAGCCTTCAGGACATCCATCACCGAAATTGCAGCCGGAGGTTCGCCCATTTCGCCATCTATTGCCGGTAAAATACTCCACCTCTTCAGAGATCATTTTTCCAAAGCCCGTCTAACGGAAGACTATAACCTCACCAAACGGGAAAAAGAGATTTTAAAATTCCTGGTGGAGGGATGCAGCTATAAAATTGCGGCCCATAAATGCGGGATCGCGCATGAGACCGTAAAGACCCATATCGGGAGGATATATGAGAAATTACATGTAAACAGCGTGTCCGGAGCGGTTGCCAAAGCCATACGCGAAAATCTCACCTAGCCGATTGGAATTTCTCCGGCTATTTCGCCAATACCATAATTTTCGTATCTATGATGTTCCCGTCGACGATCAGCGTGTACGCATACGTCCCCGAAGCCAATTGGTTGGTCGCCAGGGTCAGCTGACCATTCCCTTTGGAATTGACGGCGACGGATTTGATGATTACCCCGGTCATGTCGGTTACCTGTAACACCGCGGAGCCGGCACTGTAAGGAACATAGTAATTGATCTGGGTCGATTGGGAAAAGGGGTTGGGTATATTTTGATATAATTTGGCGGAGCTCAATTCGACAGCAGGAGCGTTTTGCTTATTGTTGCCGATGCCCAAGGTCTGCTCAATTTTACTCAGGCGGTCATTCATTTGAGCAACGACATTGTTCAGCGAATCCTGCAATTGGGCAACGACAGCCGACAGGGAATCATTCTTGCTGCTAAGTTCCTGGACAGCCTTGACCAGGGGCACGACGAATTCGGCGTAGCGAAGGCCATACAACGATTTGGACGGGTCTTTTGGTTTATCTACGCCGCTAAAATCGTATGCCAATTTTTTGGCCGCTGCTTCCACATCCTGGGCGACAAAACCGGTGTGAATGACTTTGGAACTTTCACTGATGGCATTTTGGTCCAGTGTCAATTTTGGAAGGACTTTGCCACCCGGATCTTTCATTTCCCGCCGCCCGCCGTTCAGCTTTTCTTCAATCCCGGCTACGTCCAGGGTATAGGTGATGGGCTGAAGCTGATTGATAAATTCGAGCCCGGGTACATTCTGCTTTATGTTCTTTTTGTACCTGCCGTCACTAAGCGAAGTGAGGCTTGCGGCACACTGGAAACTCGTAATACTGGAGTTGCCGACCACTACCTGATTGTCGGCGGTCATTATTGCCTTATATCCTATCGCGGTGGAGTTCGTGAGCCCATCGATATTTACGTCAGCCCCGGCTCCGATAGCTGTGAGGTCCGATCCGCCGATGTTGGTTTGGAGTGACGAATAACCATTGGCAGTATTATAGCTGCCGTTAATATTCATCCAAAGCGATTCATATCCGCTGGCTGTATTATCACTGCCAGTGCCATTGTACCAGAGCGAAAGGTAGCCCGTGCCCGTATTATTGTTTCCATTATTATTCCACAAGGACTCTGATCCGGTGGCGGTATTGTCGCTGCCGCTCGTATTTAGATAAAGCGCATGGTTCCCGTTCGCCGTATTTTGAGAACCGGATTGGTTTTCATAGAGGGCGGAAAAGCCGTTCGCCAGGTTTTCGTACCCCGTACTGTTGCTAAAGAGCGCCAAGGCCCCATTCGCCGTATTTTGAAAGCCGGATGTATTGGTATACAAAGACTGATATCCGGTCGCGGAATTATCCTGCCCGGTTGAATTCGCCGCATTCCCGGACTGGTAACCAAAGAACGAACTTTGCTTGGTCGGATCTATCCGACCGGACGGCTGGTTATTGACCCGGATCGTGAAAGCAACATTATCCGTCGTACCGATAAAATTGGTCCCGTCCACCGTCCCTGCATTGCCCGTCAGGCTCCAGCCGGAAGACGACCCGCCGGAGGACGGCTGCCAGCTCGCCACTCCGTTGGCATCTGAGGTCAATACATTCCCCGCCGCCAACGTGCCCCCCGTCACTTTCAGCCCCCCGGTCACCAGCGTCGCCGCCGTGCCCACTCCTGCATACACCGTGTCGACGGCGGTGTTGCCCAGTTGGATC